>ENA-ORXD01000239-ORXD01000239.1-sediment-metagenome-genome-assembly--contig:-NODE-239-length-81811-cov-11.317555_pt1 | contig 81811 bp, 80 predicted proteins | sample MGYA00237862_ERZ511471 | MGnify/ENA metagenome assembly ERZ511471
GTGGAAGAAGCCGCGGCGGCGGCCGAATCCCTGCAGGAGCAGGCCGAAGGGCTGGCCCGGGCGGTGAGCGTGTTCAAATTGAATGCCGGCGGAACGGCCGTTGCCGCAACGGCCGGAAAATCCGCCGCCCTCCTGGCCGCCGCGCCGTCCAACCAGTTTGACGATGCCATCGCGGCGCATATCAAATGGAAGGTCCGCCTGACCCAGTTCATCGACGGCACCAGCACGGAGAAGCTCGACAGCGCAACGGTATGCAAGGACAACGTTTGCGCCCTGGGAAAATGGATCTACGGCCCCGGAACGGAACACCAGAACCTTCCCCATTATCAGGACCTGCTGAAAAAGCACGCCCATTTCCACACCTGCGCGGGCGAAGTGGTCAGGAAAGTGGAAACGAACGACAAAGCCAGCGCCCGGGCTCTTTTGGGCACGGATTTCGCCGCCGCGGGCAAGGAAACGGTAACGTCGATCATGGCCCTGAAAAAAGAGCTGGAATAGCCCCGACGTTGATGAAAGCCTAGAACGGCGGCCCTCCGGCCGCCGTTCGCATTTCCGCCCCCAGCGTCTATCCTGAAAACAGTTGGAGGGACCATGAACATAAAAAGGGGACGCCCCGGGGCAACCGCTTCCGGTCCGATAGGCCATGAACCGCTACACCAATGGAAAACCGTTATTCAGCCTGGCCATGCGGGTAGTGGCAGGCTATGCCGTGTTCTCCATCCTGTGGATCGTGCTCTCCGACCAACTGGTGCTGGCCTTCCTCCCCCATCCGGCCCCGGTGGTCCATCTGCAAACCCTCAAAGGCCTGCTGTTCGTTTTTCTCAGTGCCGTACTGATGTACTGGTTGATCGCCCGCGACCAGCAGGCATGCTCCCTGGCCCAGGAACAAATCCGCAAGCTGTCCATGGCGGTGGAGCAGAGCGCCAATTCCGTGGTCATCACCAACCTGGATGGGTTTATCGAATACGTCAACCCCGCTTTCTGCGAGATTACCGGCTACGCCGCGGAGGAGGCCGTGGGCCGGCACACCCGCATGCTGAAATCCGGCGAGACCCCCGCCGAGGTTTACCAGAAGCTGTGGTCCGACCTGCTGGCTGGTCACGACTGGCACGGCGAGTTCCACAACCGCAAGAAGAACGGCAATAGCTATTGGTGCATCGAATCCATCTCACCCATCAAAACACCGGAGGGGCGCATCACCCATTTCGTCGCTGTAGCCGAGGACGTCAGCGAACGCTCCTACGCCGCGGCCACCATCAAGCATCTGGCCTACTACGACCCCCTCACCCACCTCCCCAACCGCACCCTGTTCCGAGACCGGCTGGTCCACGCCGTGGCCAGTGCCCGCTTCGACGGGGAAGGCGTGGCCCTGCTGCACCTGGACGTGGACCGCTTCCAATCGGTGAACGATTCCCTGGGCCACGAGGCCGGCAACCGGTTGCTCCAAGAGACCGCCCTACGGCTGGAAAGCTGCCTCGGCCACGAGGACACCCTGGCCCGGCTGGGAGACGACGAATTCGCCGCCATCCTTGCCCATGCCCATTCGGAGCGAACCCTTACGGTGGCGGAACATATCCTGGAAACTCTGCGGGCACCCTTCTCCATGGAAGGACACGAGATTTTCCTCACCGCCAGCATCGGCGTCAGCCTGTTCCCCGGCGACGGCAATGACCCGGACACGCTGATCAAGAATGCCGGCGTCGCCCTCCAGCGGGCCAAGGAGCGGGGGCGGGACAACTTCCAATTCTTCACCGCCGACATGAACACCCTGATGCTGGAACGCCTCAAGCTGGAGGCCGATCTGCACCACGCCCTGGAACGGGAGGAATTCCTGCTCCACTACCAACCCCAGGTGGATCTGGAAACGGGGGAGATCGGCGGCATGGAGGCCCTGATCCGCTGGCAGTCGCAAAACAACGGCCTGATTCCCCCGGCCGAGTTCATCCCCCTGGCGGAGGAAACCGGCCTCATCGTCCCCATCGGCGACTGGGTGATCCGCGCCGCCTGCGCCCAGCTCAAGGCCTGGCACGACGCCGGGCTGCCCAAGCTTCCGGTGGCGATCAACCTGTCGGCGCGGCAGTTCCGCCAGAAGGATCTGGCCCAGCGCATCGCCGCCATCCTGGCCGAAACCGGCCTGGAGGCCCGGTGGCTGGAGCTGGAAATCACCGAAACCACGGTCATGCATCACTCGGAGGAAAGCATCGTCACCCTGCGGGCCCTCCACGGCATGGGAGTGCGGATTTCGGTGGACGACTTCGGCACCGGCTATTCGTCCCTGAGCTATCTGAAGCGCTTTCCGATCCAGATGCTGAAGGTGGACCAGTCCTTCGTGCGCGACATCACCACCGACCCGGACGACGCGGCCATCGTCGCCGCCGTGGCGTCCCTCGCCCACAACCTGGGATTGAAAGTGATCGCGGAAGGGGTGGAAACCCCGGAGCAACTGATGCTGCTGCGTGCCCTGCGCTGCAACAGCTTCCAGGGCTTCCACTTCAGCCGGCCGCTGCCGGCGGCGGAGTTCGAAGCTATCCTGAGAGACGGGAAGCACCTGCCTATGTAGCGCAGGCGACTCGCCTGCAAGCAGGCGCCAGCCCGCCTCCCGGCGGGCAGTGCAGGCGAAGTCGCCTGCGCTACGACTGATAGGCGGCGACCAGCCAAGCCTTTAAAGCCGCCAACCGCGCCTCATTCACCCGGTTCTTGATTTCCCCCGGCTCGCGGCAAGCCCGGGCCACCGCCCCGGCATCCACCGCCATCGCCGCCTGGAGGGCGCCGCGGAAAAACGCCCCCTGGGGATAGGGCCGCTCCCGGTAACCCTGCCGCCCCTGGTAATCGCATTCGCAGGCCGACAGCAGTTCTTCGAAGCGCTCCGGCCGGCGCAAAGCGTCGGTATCGTGGAGGAGCTTCAGCACCGTGGCGGGACGCAGTTCCAGGGCGCGATGGATGTCGCCGTGGAAGCGGGCGGCGAGCAGAGCCAAATCCCGGCAATCGGCGGGCACCCGCAGACGTTCGCACAGGGGCTTCAGCAGGTCCGCCCCCCGGGCCTCGTGGCCATGATGGCGGGGCAGCAGGTCGGCAGGGGTAGCCCCCTTGCCCAAATCGTGGGCCAGGGCGGCGAAGCGCACCGGCAGCGGCAGCCCCCGTTCCGCCGCCAGATCCACCACCATCAGGGTGTGGATTCCGCTATCCACCTCGGGATGATGCTCCGGCGGCTGGGGCACACCGAACAGCCGGTCCACTTCCGGCAGGATTCGCCCCAAGGCGCCGCAGGCCCGCAGGGCTTGGAGCATAGCGGAGGGCCGCTTTTCCATCAGCCCCCGGGACAGTTCCTGCCACACCCGCTCGGGCACCAGGGCGTCCACTTCGCCGTTGTCCACCATGGCTCTCATCAGGACCAGGGTTTCGTCGGCGATGGGAAAGCCGAAGCGGGCGGCGAAGCGGGCCACCCGCAGGATGCGCACCGGGTCTTCGGCGAAAGCCGGGCTCACGTGGCGCAGCACGCCGGCCCGAAGGTCCGCCGCGCCGCCGAAGGGGTCAATCAGCCGCCCGGCGCTATCCTTGGCCATGGCGTTGATGGTGAGGTCGCGCCGGGCCAGATCCTCCTCCAGGGTCACCTCGGGGGAGGCGTAAACCTGGAAGCCCTTGTAGCCCCGCCCCGATTTGCGCTCGGTGCGGGCCAGGGCATATTCCTCGTGGGTGTCTGGGTGGAGGAATACCGGGAAATCCTTGCCCACCGGGCGAAAGCCCCGGGCCGTCATCTCCTCCGGCGTCGCCCCCACCACCACGTAGTCCCGGTCCTGCACCGGCAGGCCGAGCAACTCGTCCCGCACCGCACCGCCGACGGTGTAGATCTCCATGGCGCCTCTATTCCACCGCCAGATAGGAGGGGACCACCGCCTCCAGGGCCGCGGGCTGGATGCCGAAAACGGCGGGGAAAGACCCGGTGCAGACACTGTCCACCTGCATGGAGTAGTAGTTGTCCCGGGTGATGAGCTTCACCGGGGACAACTCCATCAGCCTGGCCTGCCAATAGGAGAGGCGGTCTCCCAGTTCCACGATCACCGGGCAGGCGCCCCGCAGCCGGGCCACATAGCGCACCAGCCGAACCAGGGTATAGGCCCGGGGACCGCACAGATCGTAGCGCCGGCCGAAGGTGGCGGGGTTGTCGAGGCTGGCGACGTAGGCCTGGGCCACGTCCTCCACGTAGACCGGCTGGAATCGGGCATGGGGACAGGCGAGGGGCATGATGGGCGCCAGCTTCGCCAACCGGGCGAAGAGGTTGAGGAAGGAATCCTCCGGCCCGAAAATCACCGCCGGGCGGAACACCGTCACTTTCAGGCCGTGGTCGGCGGCGTGGAGCACGCTGGCCTCCCCCTCCCCCTTGGTGCGCAAGTAGCGGCTGGGGCCGTGCTCGTCGGCATGGAGGGCGCTCATGTGCAACAGGCGCGGCACTCCGGCCTCCAGGCAGGCCTTGGCCACCGTCACCGGCAGTTCGGCGTGGGTGCGGGTGAAATCCCCTTTCCGCCGTTCATGCAGGATGCCGATCAGATTGATCACCGCGTCCATGCCCTGGAAGTGGCGGCACAACTCGGCCTCGTCGTAGACGTTGGCCTCCACCACGTCCACCTCAGGCAGCACCCACAGATGGCGGGTTTTTTCCCGGTCGCGGGTAAGGGCCTTGACGTGATAACCGGCGGCGGAAAGCTTGGCCAGCAGATGGCGGCCTACAAAACCCGTCCCACCAAGGACACATACCGTTCGAATAATCATGCTTGGCCTTGATGAAGCCTCAGGTTGATAAGCTGCAACGGGTTTCAGCGCAGGCTAACTTGCGCCAGCAAGTTACGCCGGAACTAAAGCCCGTGCCACCGAGAACGCAGACGTTGCGGACGATCATGGAATTTCGAAAAAGGGGAAAGAGCTACCAGTATAGCCGGGGAAAGAAGGGACGCCCTATTCCCCGTTGCCGTCGCCACCGCCGACTATGCCCAGGCGAGCCTTCACCGAATTGACGCCGCGGCCAAAAACGGCGGCGTAGTAGGCGGCATTGCTCATCACCTTCTGCACGTAGTCCCGGGTTTCGTTGAAGGGAATGGTTTCGGCGTAGATCGCCCCTTCCATCGGCCGGATATCCCGCCAGCGCTTGGCCCGGCCGGGCCCGGCGTTGTAGGCGGCGGTGGCCAGCACCGGGTGGCCGTCCAGTTGGTCGAGGACGTGCTTCAGGTAGTAGGTGCCGAAGGCGATGTTGGTGTCGATTTCATTCACCGAAGACTGGCGGAAATCCCGGATGCCGAGCTTTTTCGCCACCCAGCGTGCGGTGGCGGGCATCAGCTGCATCAGGCCGCTGGCGCCGACGGAGGAGCGGGCCACGTGGACGAAACGGCTTTCCTGCCGGATCAGGCCGTACACCCAGGCGTCGTCCAGGCCCGTCTGGCGCGTGTACTGGGCCATCAGATCGGCGTGGGGGGCGGGGAAGCGCAGGGCGAAGTCGTGGAGCTGCACGGTGCGGTTGGCGGTGTTGATGGAACGGTCGAGCCACTCCTCCCGCCGCGCCACCTCCGCCGCCGCCAGCAGCTGGCGATCGTCGAAATTGCGCGTGCCCCACAACCATTCCCGGGTCGCCTCGGTGCGCATCCCCAAGCGGTAGAGGGCCAGGGCGCGCTGGATGGAGGGCAGCCGTTTCACCGCGTTGACTTCGTCGCCGCCGGGCTTGTAGGCGATGGCCGGAGGCCCGATCACCGCCCCCAGTTCCTCCTCGGCCAGCTGGCCGTAGAAGTGGTGGCCGGTGGAGAGGGGAGCGAAAATGGCGTTGGCTGCCCCGACCTTGCCCTGGGCCTTGAGGGCCCGCCCCTTCCAGTAGCGCCAGGGGGGCAATAGCTGGGCGGTGTCGCTCATAGCCTGGATGCCGGCGAGCACCTCGTTCCAGTCCCGGGCCCGCAGGGCCATGCGCACCTTCCATTCCAGTTGGACGTCGGACAGCTTGCCGGCCTTGGCGTACCAGCGCAGAGCGTCCGGATGCAGCCGCCGGGCCGCGTGGTAGGCCAGCTGGCCCCACAGGTATTCCTGCTCCGGCACACTGAAGCGGCCCTGGATATCCTCCCACCGGGCCTTTGCTTCAGCAGGCCCGCTACGACCGAGGCGGTACAAGGCGAACAGAATCAGCTCCCGGCCGGCACGGGTCTTGAGGTCCACCGGTAGGCGGTCGAGGAAGCGCAGGGGCGTTTCCGCCGCCGCTTCCAAGTGGTCGAGAAGGATTTCTTGCTGGGCTTCCGGCAGGCGCTCGGCCACGGCGCGAGCAGCGCTCACATTGCCCTGTTCCAGGGCCAGCCGCAGCCGCGCCCAGGTTTCTTCGGAGGAAAGTTGCCCGGCATCGGCCAGGCCGTCGAACACCGGGCCGCAACTCTTGGGCAGGCTGTTGCCGGTAAACCATAGGCGGCGCGCCTCCTCGAAGACCGTCCCGTCCTTGCGCGCCAGGCGGGACTGGAGGTGGTAGCAAACCAGTTCGGTATCGGTATTGACCAGAAGGGGGTATTCCGCGGCGAACAGGGGCCAGTTCTGCTTTTTGCCCAGCTTGCGCAGCCATTCGGCGCGGAGCCGGTCGCCCACCAGACTGCCGGGATGCGCGTTGAGGAAACCGCGGATTTCGGCATCGCTGGCATCGTCCAACCGCAGCAGCAATTCCCACAGGACGGCGTAGGGGCCGAGGACGTGGCCTTGCAGGCGCTGGGCGAAGACCCCCGCCCGCTGACCGTCGCCGACACGATAAGCGTCGCGGGCGGCCAGGAAATCCTCATCTCCTCCCGCCCAGGCGCCGCAACTCAAGCCAAGCCACAGCGCCCCGATCAAAAACGCACTACGCATAACCTGCTATATTGGAAACTCATTTCAACCTGCGGAACCCCGCCCCATGGGCCTTTCAAGGCCATTTGCGGACAATCCGCCAGCCCCTAGGATAGCACGAATGCCCCTCGCCAGCGTCAACCCGACCAATGGCCAACTGCTCGCTTCCTACCCGGAATGGGACGACGGCCAATTGATCGATGCCCTGGAGCGCACCTATGGGGCTTGGCGTACCTGGCGCCACACCGGCTTCGACCACCGGGCAAAATTGCTCCATGCCGTGGCGCAGCGCCTGCGGGAGAACACCGACGACTACGCCGCCCTGATCGCCACCGAAATGGGCAAGCCGGTGCGTGAAGCCCGGGCGGAAGTGGAAAAATGCGCCATCGGCTGCGACTATTACAGCGTATGGGCGCGCCATTTCCTCCAGGACGAACCGGTGGAATCCGACGCCGGGCGCAGCTACGTGGCCTACTTGCCACTGGGCACGCTGCTGGCGGTAATGCCTTGGAACTTCCCCTTCTGGCAGGTGTTCCGCGCTGCCGCCCCGGCTCTGATGGCGGGCAACGCGGTGGCTCTCAAGCACGCCTCCAACGTCCCACGCATCGCCCTGGCCCTGGAGCGCCTGTTCCGTGACTGCGGCTTCCCAGAAGGGCTGTTCACCACCTTGATGATCGGCGCCGACCGGATGAACGGGGTCATCGCCAGCCCCTTCGTCCAGGCGGTAACCCTCACTGGCTCCGAGGACGCCGGGCGCAAGGTTGCCGAGGCAGCGGGGCGGCACTTGAAGAAATGCGTGCTGGAACTGGGGGGCTCGGACCCCTTCGTGGTCCTCGCCGACGCCGACCTGGACGCCGCCGCCGGGGCCGCCGTCGCCTCCCGCTTCCAGAACGCCGGCCAGTCCTGTATCGCCGCCAAGCGCATCATCCTGGCACCGGGAATCGCCGATGCCTTTCTGAGCCTCCTCACCGCCAAGGTGGAGGCCCTCAAGGCGGGCGACCCTCTGAACGAGGAAACCCAGGTCGGCCCTCTGGCCCGCCTGGACCTGCGGGATGCGCTCCACCGCCAAGTGACGGAATCCATAGCCCATGGCGCCATGCCGGTCCTGGGCTGCCGGCCTCTTCCCGGCGAGGGCGCCTATTACGCCCCCTCCCTCCTGGACCGGGTCAGGCCGGGAATGCCCGCCTACCAGGAGGAACTGTTCGGTCCCGTGGCCGCCATAATCCGGGCCGAGGACGAGGAAGACGCCATCCGCATCGCCAACGACACCCGCTTCGGCCTGGGCGCCAGCCTGTGGAGCCAGGACGTAGGCCGGGCCGAAACCCTGGCCATGGGCATCGAAGCCGGCTGTACGTTCATCAACGGCATGGTGAAATCGGACCCCCGCCTGCCCTTCGGCGGCATCAAGGCCTCCGGTTTCGGGCGGGAACTGTCCTACCACGGCATACGGGAATTCGTGAACGCCAAGACGGTGTGGGTCCGTTGATTTTTATGCCAAACCACTTTTAAAAAAACCCGTTACCGGTTGACCGCACAGGATTTTTCCCTTTATAGTGTGCGCCATGGATGCGGAACTGAAGACCCTTGAGGAAAAAATCGCCCAGACGGTGCAACTGTGCCAGCATCTGCGCGCCGAGAACAACCAGCTCCGGCAGGAACTGGCGGCGGCGCGGGACGAGAACAAACGCATGGGCGACAAAATCTCCGGGGCCACTTCCCGTCTCGAAACCCTGTTGCAGCAAATCCCCGAGGTCGCCGAAGAATGAGTTCCACCGTCAAAGCCCTGGACGTCAGCATCATGGGGCGGGAATTCCGCGTCGCCTGTCCCGAGGACGACGAGGCCGCCCTGCTCGAATCGGTGGATTTCCTCGACAAGCGGATGCGCGAAATCCGCGACGCCGGCAAGGTCATCGGCGTCGAGCGCATCGCCATCATGGCGGCCCTCAACATCACCCACGAGTTCCTTTCCACCCGCCTGGGCGGTTCCTTTGACGTCGGCGAGTTTCGGCGTAAAATTAAATCGCTGGAGTCGCAGTTGGACCAAGCCCTAGCCGACCAGGAAGACCTGTTCTAAAGTTTTTCCCCTGCGGCGTTCGTTAAGGTCATATATTCTTTGAACCTATGCTTGCGAGCATCGGTTGCTGCCATCAAGAGTGCTGTTGTGAGCGTCCTTTCGGACGCACCTGATGCGCTCCGGTAGCGACCCCCTTGAACCCCGGTTCAAGATGCCGGCCTGACGGCGCAGGCGGGGGAACCCCCTTCCTTCCCATGAAAAACAAGAACAAGCGCGAACTGAGAGCCCTGTTGCGGGCGAGGCGGAACAGCCTTTCCCCGGCCCAGCGCCGGGAAGCCGCCCGCCGGCTGCGGCGGATGGCCACGCCCCTACTGCTGCGCCACAAGCGCATCGGCTTCTACCTCGCCAACGACGGCGAAATGGACCTCTTGCCCCTGCTCAACCAGGCCCTGTGGGGCCGGCACCAGTGCTTCCTGCCGGTGGTGCCCGAGCGGGGCCGGCGCAAGCTGTGGTTTTCCCTGCTCACCGGCAAACCGGGGGCCTGGGGCCACAACCGTTTCGGCATTCCCGAGCACTGGTCCCACCACTGGGTGCGGGCTTGGCAGCTGGACTTGATCTTCATGCCCCTGGTGGGCTTCGACACGCAAGGCAACCGCCTGGGCATGGGGGGCGGCTTCTACGACGCGAGCCTGGCCTACCTGCGCCGCCGCAGGTCCTGGCGCAAGCCGGTGCTGGCCGGGGTAGCCTTCGAGTGCCAAAAAGTGGACGCGCTCCCCGCCGACCCCTGGGACACCCCCCTGGACCTGGTGGCGACCGAATCCCACCTGTACCGTTTCAAGCATCGTTAAATTCAAGGATTGCCCATGCGCTACTGGCTGATGAAGTCCGAGCCCTCCGACGTCAGCATCGACGACCTCGCCGCCCGCCCCGATCAAACCATCGACTGGTACGGCGTGCGCAACTACCAGGCGCGCAACTTCATGCGCGACCAGATGAGCGTGGGAGACAAGGTGTTCTTCTACCATTCCAGCTGCCCCGAGCCGGGCATCGTCGGCTTGGCCGAGGTGTCGGCAAAGGCCTACCCGGACCGCACCCAGTTCGACCCCGCCCACAAGTACCACGACCCCAAGGCCACGCCGGAGAACCCGCGCTGGTTCAACGTGGACGTGAAGTTGGTGAAAAAGACCCGCCTGCTGTCCATCGCCGAACTGCGCAGCCACCCGGAACTGGCCACCCTGCGCATCCTGCAGAAGGGCAACCGGCTGTCCATCACCCCGGTGGACCCGCGGGAGTGGGAATTCATTCTCACCCTGCTGGGCGAGAAGCCGTGACCTTCTGGGCCCTGTACCTCGCCACCGGCGCCTTCGCCGGGCTGCTGGCGGGGTTGCTGGGGGTGGGGGGCGGGCTGGTCATCGTGCCGGTGCTCACCTTCATTTTCGAGGCCCAGCATTTCCCCCACGATCAGGTGATCCACCTGGCCCTGGGCACCTCCCTGGCCAGTATCCTTTTCACCTCGGTGTCCTCGGTGCGCGCCCACCATGCCCACGGTGCGGTGGAGTGGCCCACGGTGAAGCGCATCACGCCGGGCATCCTGCTCGGCACCTTCGCCGGCAGCCTGGTGGCGTCCCGCCTGCCCACCGGCTTTCTGAAGGTATTCTTCGTCTGCTTCCTGTTCTACGTCGCCACCCAGATGCTGCTCAATTTCCGCCCCAAGCCCAGCCGCCAGTTGCCGGGCAAGGGCGGGATGTCCATCGCCGGGGCCGTTATCGGCGGCGTGTCCGCCTTCGTCGGCATCGGCGGCGGCAGCCTGTCGGTGCCCTTCATGACCTGGTGCAACGTCTCCATGCACCGGGCCATCGCCACCTCCGCCGCCATCGGCTTTCCCATCGCCGCCGCGGGCGCCCTGGGCTATGTCGCCGGGGGGCAGGGAACCAATGGGCCGCCCTGGAGCCTGGGCTACGTCTACCTCCCCGCCCTGGCGGGGCTGGTGGCGGCCAGCGTGCCCATGGCCCCCGTCGGCGCCCGGCTGGCCCACCGCCTGCCGGTGGCGAAGCTGAAAAAAATCTTCGCCCTGTTGTTGTATATTCTGGGAATCCGGATGGCCGCCAGCCTGTTCTGACCCCAACAACTAAGGAGACACCCATGCGCACCCTGGCCCTGCTCGTTCTCTTGCTCGCCTCTTTCGCGGCCCACGCCGCCGACTACGCCCGGGAAAAGAAATGGGCGGACGAGATCACCCCCGGCGTCGTCACCGGCGACCCGGTCTATCTGGAAGCCGGCAGCGAGCACAAGTTCCTCACCCTGTTCACCGAAGTGCCCAAGGCCAAGGGCGCGGTGATCGTGGTCCACGGCATGGGGGTGCACCCGGACTGGAACCTCATCGGCGTGCTGCGCAACGGCCTGGCGGACGCCGGCTACACCACCCTGTCGGTGCAGATGCCGGTGCTGGCCAACGATGCCACGCCCGAAGCCTACACTCCCACCTTCCCCGAAGCGGCAAAGCGCCTAGCCGCCGCGGTGGACTTCCTCAACGCCAAGGGCTACAGGAACATCGCCTTCGTCTCCCACAGCATGGGCAGCCGCATGACCGACTACTACCTGGCCCACTGCTCCCGGGCCTGCCCCTCGGCCTGGGTGGCCATCGGCCTGTCGGGCAACTACACCCGGGGCAAGACCTTCGCCTTCCCGGTCCTCGACCTCTACGGCCAGAACGACCTGCCGCCGGTGCTGAAGGCGGCGAAGGCCCGCGCCGAAACCCTCAAGGCCGTGCCGGGTGCAAAGCAGATCATGGCACCCCGCACGGACCACTTCTTCAACAACAAGGACGTGGAACTGGTGAATTACGTGAAGGATTTCCTCGACCAGTCCATGGCCGGGAAATAAGGAAAGCGCTAGGGCTTTTTCGGCCGGGTGCCGAAAATCGCCGTCCCCACCCGGACCAGGGTCGCCCCTTCCGCCACCGCCGCCTCCAGGTCGTGAGACATGCCCATGGACAGGGTGTCCAGACCGTAGCCCTGCTGGTTGAGCCGGTCAAAGAGGCCTTTCATGGTGTGAAACTGGGCCCGCTGCTCGGCGGGATCATCGGTGTCCCGGGGAATCGCCATCAGCCCCCGCAAGCACAAGCCGGGCAGAGACGCGACATGGGCCGCCAGGGCCGGCACCTCTTCCGCCACGGCGCCGCTTTTGCTCGCCTCGCCGCTGACGTTCACCTGGAGGCACACCTGGAGCGGCGGCAGGTTTCCGGGCCGCTGGGCCGACAGCCGGTCGGCGATTTTCGCCCGCTCCACGCTGTGGACCCAGGCGAAGTGCTCGGCGATGGGCTTGGTCTTGTTGCTCTGGATCGGGCCGATGAAATGCCATTCGATGGGCAAGTCGGCCAGGGCCTCGACTTTGGCCAGGCCCTCCTGGAGATAGTTCTCGCCGAAGGCCCGCTGGCCGGCGGCATAGGCCGCCCGCAGGGTTTCCGGCCCGTGGGTCTTGCCCACCGCCAGCAGCGCAACACCGCCGGAAGGCCGACCCGATGCGGCTTCCGCCGCGGCGATGCGTCGTTTGACAGATTCCAGGGCGGTGGCTATCGTTTCCAAAGTTTAAGGCCTACTCTTTAAGATACTGCGGACCACTACGGGAGCAATTATAAATGGAAATCTCCGACCTCCTGGCCTTCTCGGTCAAGAACAAAGCCTCCGACCTGCACCTGTCCTCCGGCCTGCCGCCGATGATCCGGGTCCACGGCGACGTGCGCCGCATCAACGTGCCTTCCCTGGAGCACAAGGACGTGCACGACATGGTGTACGACATCATGAACGACGGCCAGCGCAAGTTCTACGAGGAAAACAAGGAGTGCGACTTTTCCTTCGAGGTGCCCGGCCTGGCCCGCTTCCGGGTCAACGCCTTCGTCCAGAACCGGGGCGCGGCGGCGGTGTTCCGGACCATTCCCTCCAAGGTGCTGACCCTGGAGCAGCTGAACTGCCCGGCCATTTTCAAGGAGATCGCCGACCAGCCCCGGGGCATCGTGCTGGTGACCGGCCCCACCGGCTCGGGCAAGTCCACCACCCTGGCGGCCATGGTGGACCACAAGAACGACACTGAGATGGGCCACATCCTGACGGTGGAAGACCCGATCGAATTCGTCCACGAAAGCAAGAAGTGCCTGGTCAACCAGCGGGAAGTGGGGCCCCACACCCTGAGCTTCAACAACGCCCTGCGCTCGGCCCTGCGGGAGGACCCGGACGTGATCCTGGTGGGTGAACTGCGGGACCTGGAAACCATCCGCCTGGCCCTGACCGCGGCGGAAACCGGCCACCTGGTGTTCGGCACCCTGCACACCAGCTCCGCGGCCAAGACCATCGACCGGGTGGTGGACGTGTTCCCGGCGGCGGAAAAGGACATGGTGCGGTCCATGCTGTCGGAATCCATCCGCGCCATCATCGCCCAGACCCTGCTCAAGACCAAGGACGGCAGCGGCCGGGTGGCGGCCCACGAGATCATGATCGGCACCCCCGCCATCCGCAACCTGATCCGGGAAAACAAGATCGCCCAGATGTACTCCGCCATCCAAACCGGCCAGAACGTGGGCATGCAAACCCTGGACCAGAACCTGCAGCAGCTGGTGCAGCGCAACATGGTCACCCGGGACGAAGCCCGGAGCAAGGCCGCCAACAAGGACCTGTTCGGCTGATTTCCAGCCGACTTACAAGGAAGCAGCGATGGAACGCTCCCAAGCCACCGAATTCGTACACAACCTTCTGAAACTGATGCTGAGCAAGAAAGCATCAGACCTGTTCCTCACCGTAGGCTTCCCCCCGGCGATGAAAATCGACGGCAAGATGACCCCGGTTTCCAACCAGGTGCTCACCGCCGCCCACACCGCCGACATCGCCCGGGCCATCATGAACGACAAGCAGGCGGCGGAATTCGAATCCTCCAAGGAATGCAACTTTGCCGTCAGCCCGGCGGGCATCGGCCGCTTCCGGGTCAACGCCTTCGTCCAACAGGCCCGGGTGGGCCTGGTGCTGCGCACCATCACCACCAAGATTCCCAACTTCGACGACTTAGGGCTGCCCCCGGTGCTGAAGGACGTGGCCATGACCAAACGGGGCCTGGTGATCTTCGTCGGCGGCACCGGCTCGGGCAAATCCACCTCCCTGGCGGCCATGATCGGCTACCGCAACGAGAACAGCTACGGCCACATCATCACCATCGAAGACCCGGTGGAATACGTCCACGAGCACAAGAACTGCATCGTCACCCAGCGGGAAGTGGGGGTGGACACCGAGTCCTGGGAAGCGGCCCTGAAGAACACCCTGCGCCAGGCCCCGGACGTGATCCTGATCGGCGAAATCCGCGACCGGGAAACCATGGACCACGCCATCGCCTTCGCCGAAACCGGCCACCTGTGCATGGGCACCCTCCACGCCAACAGTTCCAACCAGGCCCTGGACCGGATCATCAACTTCTTCCCCGAGGAGCGCCGCGCCCAGTTGCTGATGGACCTGTCCCTCAACCTCAAGGCGGTGGTGTCCCAGCGCCTGATCCCGAAGCGGGACGGCAAAGGCCGGGCGGCGGCGATCGAAATCCTGCTCAACTCGCCCCTGATCTCCGACCTGATCTTCAAGGGCGAAGTCCACGGCATCAAGGAGATCATGTCCAAATCCAACGAGCTCGGCATGCAGACCTTCGACCAGGCCCTGTTCGCCCTCTACGAGGCCGACCAGATCAGCTACGAAGACGCCCTGCGCAACGCCGACTCCATGAACGACCTGCGCCTGAAGATCAAACTCCAGGGCAAGGAATCCAAGGAGAAGGACATCATGTCCGGCATCGACCACCTGGACATCGTGTAAGCCCTTCGCCCCACGGCCCGCAACGCCAAGCTCCCAAGCTTGGCGTTTTTGTTCCCCACCCCCATGCCCAACCTCGCCACCCTCCTCCAGCAGCACCTCGCCACCCCGGAAAAGGTGCTCTACCGCCAATGGCGGGACGGTGCCTGGCGGGACTACAGCGCCGGCGACATCGCATCCCTGGCCGGTCGCTGGCAGCGGGCCTTCCGCGACCACGGCCTGCAGGCCGGCGACCGGGTGGCCATCGCCCTGCGGAACGGCGTCGACTGGTGGGCGGTGGACCTGGCAGCCCTGGGGCTGGGCCTGGTGACCGTGCCCCTGTACCCGGACGACAACGCGGAGAACTGGGCCTGGATTCTGTCCGATTCCGGCGCCCGCCTGCTGGTGGCGGAAAACACCCGTCTGCTGCCGGCTCTGGCCGGGTTGTCGGCTCAATTGCCGACGGTGATATGCCTCCAGGACGAGGCCCCGGCCCCCGCCGTCCCCGTCTCCGCCTGGCTGCCGGAAAGCGGCGGCGAGTTCGCCGTGGCCGACCTGCCCGCCGATGCCCTCGCCACCCTGGTCTATACCTCCGGCACCACCGGCCGCCCCAAGGGGGTAATGCTGTCCCACGGCAACGTGCTGGCCAACGTGGACGCAGTACTGCAAATCGTCACCCTGGGCGACGACCTGCTGATTTCCATCCTCCCCCTGGCCCACATGTTCGAACGCACCTGCGGCTACTACACGCCCCTCAAGGCCGGCGTACCGGTGGCGGCCATGCGTTCCATCAACCAGCTGGCGGAAGACCTGGCCCAGGTCCAGCCCACGGTGATGATCGCCGTGCCCCGGGTTTTCGAGCGCTTCCTCAAGCGCATCGAACAGGCCCTTTCCCATTCCCCCTTGAAGCTCACCCTGTTCCGCCTCACCGTAGCCATCGGCTGGCGCCGCTTCCAGGGGCGCGCCTCCTTCGTCGAACGCGCTCTCTACCCCCCCCTCCAACGCCTGGTAGCCCGGCCCATCCTGCAACGCCTCGGAGGATGCCTGCGCCTGCCGGTGGTGGGCGGCGCCCCGGTGGAGCTGCGCATCGCCAAGGTATTCATCGGCCTGGGGCTGAACCTGATCCACGGCTACGGCCTCACCGAAGCCTCGCCGGTGGTGGCCGCCAACCGGCCGGACGACAACGACCCCGCCACCGTGGGCCGTCCCGTCCCGGGGGTGGAGGTGAGGGTGAACCAGGCCAACGAACTGCTGGTTCGCGGCCCCTCGGTGATGCGGGGCTACTGGAACCTCCCGGATGCCACCGCCGCCGTGCTGGACAGCGACGGCTGGCTCAACACCGGCGACCAGGCGGACATCCGCGACGGGCGCATCACCATCAAGGGGCGGACCAAGGATATTCTGGTTCTGTCCAACGGCGAGAAGCTGCCCCCTACCGACATCGAAACCGCCCTCCTCGACGACCCGGTGTTCGAGCAGGTGATGCTGGCGGGAGAGGGACGGCCCTACCTGGTTCTGCTGGCGGTGAGCCACGAGACGGACGAAAGGGCGCTGCTCAAGCGGGCCAACGCCCAGCTGCGCCACTTCCCCCGCCACGCCCGGGTGCGCCGGGTGATCGCCGTCACCGAACCGTGGACGGTGGAAAACGGCCTCCTCACCCCGACCCAGAAAGTGAAGCGGGAGGCGCTGTACCGCCGCTTCCGGGAGGAAATCGAAAAGGTCTACCGGGAAGGGATCAGAAGGGTTTGACCGTCACCAGGATCACCACCGCGGTCAGGATCAGCACCGGCAACTCGTTGAACCAGCGGTAGAACACGTGGCCGCGGATGTTGCGGTTGGCGGCGAAATCCTTCACCAGCTTGCCGCAGTAGAGGTGATAGCCGATAAGGACGGCCACCAGGGCCAGCTTGGCATGAAGCCAGCCGCCGCGGAAATCCCATCCCAGCCACAGCCAGGTGCCGAAAACCAGGGCGAGGACGCCGATGGGGGTCATGAAGCGGTAGAGCTTGCGCTCCATCAGTTTGAGGCGGGCGATTTCCGCCGGCTCGGCGGCCATGGCGTGGTTGACGAACAGGCGCGGCAGATAGAACAGCCCGGCGAACCAGGACACCACGAACACGATATGGAAGGCTTTGACCCACAGCACGGTAGAATCCCCTTATGTAAAGCTCGCGCAGCGAACCTCGTCCCCCTCTCTCGCAAGCGGGAGAGGGCAGGGGTGAGGGAAACGGTCATGGCGAATTGCCGTTTCATCACCCAGGACGGCGATTCGCCGTGACCGTTTGACTGAATTGCCGCCGACTATACCCCAATGCCCATTGATGAGAAAAGCGCCCCGCCCCTGCTGCAACGCCTGAAAAAATACCGCCCCGACTGGCTGACGGTGCTGCTCCTGGCGCTGATCGTCTACCTCTGGTTCCGCCCCCCGGCCTGGGTGAGCGACCTCAGCCAACCCGCCCCGGACGCCGGCGCGGTGCTGCTGAGCGGGGAGACGGTGGACCTGCGCCAATGGCGAGGCAAGGTGGTGCTGGTGAACTTCTGGGCCACCTGGTGCCCTTACTGCCGGCACGAGATGCCGGCCATGGAAGCGTTCTACCGGGACTACCGGGAAAAAGGGTTCGAGATCCTGGCCCTGAGTTCGGACGACGAGGAGAAAACGGTGCGGGAATTCCTGGCCAAGGAGGGCTACACCTTCCCCGTCGCCATGGGCAGCGCCGAACTGTCCCGGGGCTTCGGCAGCCCCACCCGCCTGCCCACTTCCTTCGTCATCGACAAACAGGGCCGCATCCGCCACAGGATCGCCGGCCAGGTGCACTACGGAAGGCTGAAAGACCTGGTGGAGCCCCTGCTGAGGGAACCGTAGCGCAGGCGACCTCGCCTGCATTTCCCGCCCGGGTCTTCGGCCCGCTGCAGGCGAGTCGCCCGCGCTACGGCTTCTCCGCCCGCCGCTCCTCTTCCGCCTCTTTCAGCTGGGCGATGTGCTGCTCCATTTCCTGCTTGTAGACCGCGTAAGCCATTTCCGGCGCGGCGAACCCCAAGCGGGTCATCGCCGCCGACACTTCGCCCCGATGATGCACCATCCGGGTCATGAGATGGGTGAGGGCGTCCCGCACCCAGAGGGATTTACGCTCGGCGCCGTGCGGGTAGAACACCCGCTCTTCGAAGTAGTTTTCGGGCATCTCTTCCAGCCGGTGCTGCAGGGCGCGCACCTCCCGCCGCAGCGCGTCTTTCAGGTCCCGCCAGTCGGCGCACAGGAGAACGTCGTAGCCGGTGACGTCGCCCTCGCCCTTGAGGTGCCCGGCCCAGTTGCGGGTCACCGCCAGCATGTGGTCCACGGTCCGGTGGATGCTGCCGCAAGCCAGGCCCTGGTCGCTCTTGCGCACCCCGTCGTCCAAGAGTTCCAGCCTTGCGAACAAGGCTTCGTTGGCCCAGTGCTGGTAATCCGCCTGCTGGATGAAATACCCCTTGAACGTGACGGTCATCGCTAGCCTCCCAGCTTCTCCTCGATCAGTTGATGAAGCTTAGCAAAATCCGGCTCCCCCAGAATGCGCTGGACCACGCGGCCTTCCTTGTCGAGGACGAAGGAAGTGGGGGTCAGTCGCACCTCGCCGAAGGCTTTGGCGGCGGTGCCGTCGGCGTCCAGGGCCACCTTGAAGGGCAGGCGGCTCTTGTCGGCAAAAGCCCGCACGTATTCGGGCGGGTCGTAGCTCATGGCCACCGCCACGGTTTCGAAGCCCTTGCCCTGGTACTTGTTGTAGGTCTCCACCAGCTGCGGCATCTCGCGGATGCAGCCGGGGCAGCTGGTGGCCCAGAAGTTGACCAGCACCACCTTGCCCTTCAGGCCGTCCAGGGCCAGTTTTTCCCCGGACAGGAGGGTGAACGTGGCCTTGGGCGCTTCCTGGCCGCCGGTCAGCAGCAGGGCGGCGCCACCGGCCAGGACGACGAGGGCCGCCAGGGCGATGAACCATTTCTTCATGCGAACTTCCTTTTTGATTTCCCAAGCAACGGGGTGGGTAATTGTGTAAGCTTTCCCCCTCCCACGCAACCCGCGACCGATTGATGGATTTACCTGTTTTCAGCGGCGAGGCGGGGCTTCTTGCCCTGTTCGCTTCCAGCTTCCTCGCCGCCACCCTGCTGCCCGGCGGCTCGGAGGCGGTGCTGTTCGGCGTGCTCAAGCTCCACCCGCAGCTTTACTGGCCCGCCTTAGGGCTGGCCGCCCTGGGCAACACCCTGGGGGGAATGACCTCCTACGGCCTGGGGCGTCTCCTGCCCCACGCCCCCGAGGGCAAGGACATCCACTGGGTGGAGCGCCACGGCTGCCCGGCCCTGCTGCTGGCCTGGGCGCCCCTGGTGGGGGACGCCCTGTGCGTGGCGGCGGGCTGGCTGCGGATCAACCCCTGGCAGGCGGTCCTGTTCATGGGCCTCGGCAAGCTGGCCCGCTACTGGGTGGTGGCCCAGGCCGCTGCTTTATAAGTGCTTTATAAGATAGAATACGCAACTTGCGGCACCCGCCGCGCTCTAATGTGTGTTTCAGCCCTAACGCCATGACCGCCCGCCTCCGCGAAATCCCCTACAACTACACTTCGTTCTCCGACCGGGAGATCGTCATCCGCTTCCTCGGCGAGGACATGTGGGAGGTGCTGAACGAGCTGCGGGGCGAACGCAAGACCGGCCGCTCGGCGCGGATGCTGTTCGAGGTGCTGGGGGACATCTGGGCGGTGACCCGCAACCCCTATCTGCAGGACGACCTGCTCGCCAACCCCAAGCGCCGCGAAGCCTTGGTGGAAGCCCTGCGCCACCGCCTGCGGGCCATCGCCGAGCGCCGCCAGGGCAACGAACGAGTGGACCAGCTACTGGACGCCGCCCACGGGGCGGTGGACGAGTTCGAGGAAGAATTCGAGCGCATGGCCGAACTGCGCCGCCAGGTGCTGAAGAAGCTTTCCGGCCGCACCCGCCGCGACAACATCCTGTTCGACGGCAAGAGCCGCGTCAGCCACGTCACCGACGCCACCGACTGGCGGGTGGAATACCCCTTCGTGGTCATCACCCCGGACACGGAAAAGGAAATCGCCGGCATCGTCGCGGCCTGTATCGAACTGGGCCTGACCCTCATTCCCCGGGGCGGCGGCACCGGCTACACCGGCGGCGCCGTTCCCCTGGACAAGCTTTCCGCGGTGATCAACACCGAGAAGCTGGACCGCCACCACGGCGTGGAAATGGTGAATCTCCCCGGCGTGGGCCATCGGGTTCCCACCATCCACTGCGGCGTGGGCGTCATCACCCGCCGGGTAATGGAAGCGGCGGAAGACGCCGGCTACGTCTTCGCCGTGGACCCCACTTCGGCGGATTCCTCCTCCATCGGCGGCAACATCGCCATGAACGCCGGCGGCAAGAAGGCCGTGCTGTGGGGCACCGCCCTGGACAACCTGGCCTCCTGGCGCATGGTGACGCCGGAAGCCGACTGGCTGGAAGTGGAGCGCCTGGACCACAACCTGGGCAAGATCCACGACGCCGACAGCGCCCGCTTCCGCATCACCCGCTACAAGCGGGACGGCAAGACGGTGAAGGGCGAGCCCCAGTTCCTGGAAATCCCCGGCGCCCATTTCCGCAAGATCGGCCTGGGCAAGGACGTCACCGACAAATTCCTCTACGGCCTGCCCGGCGTGCAGAAGGAAGGCTGCGACGGCCTCATCACCTCGGCCCGCTTCATCGTCCACCGCATGCCCGCCCACACCCGCACCGTGTGCCTGGAATTCTTCGGCACCGTGGCCGAGGCGGTGCCCGCCATCATCGAGATCAAGAACTATCTGGACGCCCACCCCCTGGCCCAGCTGGCCGGCCTGGAGCACCTGGACGAACGCTATCTGCGGGCGGTGGGCTACGCCACCAAGGCCCAGCGGGCCGGACGGCCGAAGATGGTGCTGGTGGGCGACGTGGTGTCCGACGACGAAATCGCCGTCGGCGAAGCCGCCTCCCACATGGTGCGGCTGGCCAACGCTCGCCACGGCGAAGGCTTCATTGCCGTCAGCGCCGAAACCCGCAAGAAGTTCTGGGCCGACCGCGCCCGCACCGCCGCCATCGCCGCCCACACCAACGCCTTCAAGGTGAACGAGGACGTGGTGATTCCCCTGGAACGCCTGGGGGACTACTCCGACGGCATCGAGCGCATCAACATCGAGCTGTCGATCAAAAACAAGCTCGCCCTGCTGTTCGACCTGGAGGAATTCCTCAGCGGCGACCTGCCCCTGGGCAAGGTGGAGGAGCTGGACACCGTGCCGGACGCGGAAATGCTCGCCTCCCGCCGGGAGCAGGCCCTCAAGCTCCTGATCGAAACCCGCGCCCGCTGGAGAACCTACCTGGGCGCGGTGGAAAACGGCGACGAGCAGACCTTCCGCGCCCTGCAAGACCACTCCCTGCGGGTGTCCTGGAAGACCGAGGTGCGCCGCCCCCTCCACGACATCTTCTCCGGCCGGGAATACCAGCCCATCCTGGAGCGCTGCGACGCGATCCACCAGCAGGTATTGAAGGGCCGCGTCTTCGTCGCCCTGCACATGCACGCCGGCGACGGCAACGTGCACACCAACATCCCGGTCAATTCCGACGACTACGGCATGCTGCAGGAGGCCAACGGCGCCGTGGCCCGCATCATGCAGCTGGCCCAGGACCTGGGCGGGGTGATCTCCGGCGAGCACGGCATCGGCCTCACCAAGCTGGAATTCCTGCAACCCGAGATCATCCAGCAGTTCGTCGCCTACAAGGCCCTGGTGGACCCCCTGGGCCACTTCAACCGGGGCAAGCTGATGCCCGGGGCCGACCTGCGCAACGCCTACACCCCCTCGTTCTCCCTGCTGGAGACCGAAAGCCTGATCATGGAGCAGTCCGAGATCGGCGACATCGCCGACATGGTCAAGGACTGCCTGCGCTGCGGCAAATGCAAGCCGGTGTGCAACACCCACGTGCCCCGCGCCAACCTGCTCTACAGCCCCCGGGACAAGATCCTCGCCACCAGCCTGCTGATCGAAGCCTTCCTGTACGAGGAGCAGACCCGCCGCGGCGTGTCCCTCCAGCACTTCGACGAATTCGGCGACGTCAGCGAGCACTGCACCGTGTGCCACAAGTGCGTCAAACCCTGCCCGGTGGACATCGACTTCGGCGACGTCTCCGTCGCCATGCGCAACTTCCTGCGCAAGCAGGGCAAGAAGAAATTCAACCCCGGCACCGCCGCCGCCATGCTGTTCCTCGGCGTCACCGACCCCAGCGCCATCAAGACCATCCGCACCGGCATGATCGAGTGGGGCTACCAGGCCCAGCGCCTGGGCTTCCAGTTCGCCAAGCGGCTGGGGCTGCTGAAGGCCATCCAGCACCCGCCCGCCACCGTGGGCAAGCCCCCGGTGAAGGAGCAGATCATCCACTGGCTGGGCAAGCCCATGCCCCCCAGGATGCCGAGCAAAACCAGCCGCGCCCTGCTGGGTATCGAGGACAAGGCCCTGATCCCGGTGCTGCGCAACCCGAACAAGAACGGCGAGGACGCCGACGCCGTGTTCTACTTCCCCGGTTGCGGCTCCGAACGCCTGTTCAGCCAGGTGGGCCTCGCCACCCAGGCCATGCTCTACCACGCCGGAGCCACCACCGTGCTGCCCCCCGGCTACCTGTGCTGCGGCTACCCGCAGACCTCGGCCGGCCGCGAGGACAAGGGCCAGGCCATCGTCACCGCCAACCGGGTGCTGTTCCACCGCGTCGCCAACACCCTCAACTACCTGGACATCAAGACCGTGATCGTGTCCTGCGGCACCTGCATGGACCAGCTGCTGCAATACCAGTTCGACAAGATCTTCCCCGGCTGCCGCCTGCTGGACATCCACGAGTACCTGATGGAAAAGGGGTACAAGCTGGAAGGCACGGAAGGTAAAGCCTACCTCTACCACGACCCCTGCCACACCCCCATGAAGGCCTACACCCCGATCAAGGTGGTGAACCAGCTCATGGGCACCGAGGTGACGCTCAACGAGCGCTGCTGCGGCGAAGCCGGCACCTTCGCCGTCACCCGCCCGGACATCGCCACCCAGGTGCGCTTCCGCAAACTGGAGGAAATCCGCAAGGACCTGGGCGACCACGCCAAGCACAAGGACGCCAAGATCCTCACCTCCTGCCCCTCCTGCCTGCAAGGCCTGTGGCGCTACCAGGACGACACCGGCATGGACGCCGACTACGTGGTGGTGGAAATGGCCCGCAAGCTGCTGGGCGAAGACTGGATGGAGAGGTATGTGGCGGAGGTGAACGAGGGGGGGATTGAGCGGGTGTTGCTCTAACTCCTCTCGGCTACAACCTATTCCTATTTACCGGGGGCTGATTCACAGCCCCCGGTTTCATTTCGCCCCTCGTAAAACCACGTATTTCTTCGTTGTTCCAAAGCAGATATTCTCTCGAAAGAAAATACGCCACCCTTTCACGGACTGTGGCGAAACAAATGATATCCCATCGTTTTTATTGATACTGTAGCGTTCCATCAATAGGTTAGCCCCTTACAGGAATCTGGCTCATGATCAACTACTCGACCGAATTTCCAATCAATGACAAAAATTCCATAGCGGACGTGCTTCATCTCGCATGTGAATGGGTCACCGGCAGTCCACATACCAATATTCCTGAGAGTGCGCTCGAAACGCTTCCTGTTGATTCTGAGATTCAAGTGGCCGTTGGCGATGAAAATGTGATCATTGGTGCTGCCGGCCTTGAAAATTTTGAGATTGGCGGACTTCGCTATATCCGAATCGAAGATGAGAGCCTGGAATGGGTTACTTCAATCGTAACGGTGAAAACACCACATCAACAGCTATTGAGCATTCAACTTTCCTGCGAGGCGTTAAACACCGCTGCTCGTTTGCCGGCCCCCAAGAAACCATATTTCATTCGTCAAGCACTGGATGAACTTGGCGGAGGAATGGACGGTTCCATTCCTGTCGCCGACAAGCCTTTCTTTCTCAATGAAGACGAGGTCAACATTGCGGCCAAACTAATTTCTGGAACCGCCGAAAATAGGCTCCCCATCGTCTATATCAGCGCGAATTACGATGAATCGCACATAGTAAACCCTGCCCAACTTGCAAAATGGGTATCTGGCATGGCTCACGTAATCGTAGAGCCCAGCAGAGCTTTCTCGGTGAAGCTAAAAAGCCTCACAGCGGCTCGCAATGCTTACGGTGGAACAGTCGGCGTTTATTGGCCAGAAAGCGATGCAAGAAAGTCTTACTTCCTTGACAAAGAAAACGATACTAGCGACGCCATTCAGGCCGAAATTGCCAAAGACATAAGGATTGCGTTGGCCAATCGCCGGCAAAGGACAAACTGCAACTGGTTGCATTTAAAGGAAGTTATCTCTAAGTGCCGTTACGAGAAACTAAGGGCAGAGGGTTCAACAGAACTCAATGCTTTTGTCGAAGCTTTCGATTCCGACCAGAAAGCAAAAGAAGACCGTATTGCTGAAGCCGAACAAGAAATTGCTCGCTTAACCGCGGAATTGAAAAGATATAGCATGGCCTATCAATCATCATGCATTGGATTGCTCCAATTGGGGGATGAGCAAGATTTGTATGAGCATGAAATCAAAGACATTGTCATCAATTCCCTGAAAGATTCTCTAAGAAATGCTCGCGAGGATAGCCGTCGCCAGCACGTGATAATGGACCTTCTTGAACACAACAAGGAGGCCGATGCAAAGACAAAAATCGAAGAAGAGATAAAATCCATCTTCAAGGTTTACGTGGATATGGATGCAAAAGCACGTAGCGCTCTAGCAAAGCTCGGCTTTGATATATCTGAAGAGGGAAAACACTACAAAGCCGTATTTCAGGGCGATGGGAGATACACTTTCTCAATTTCAAAAACCAGTAGCGACCATCGAGCTGGAAAAAATTTAGCCAGCGATATCAATAACAAATTATTCTAACGAAGAAAATCAGGGTCGAAGTCATTAACCCCCGCGCCCAAATCAAAGAGCCTCAATACCCATACATTTAGAAGCCAAAAGGGTCAGCTTCGAATAACTTCCGCAACAAGACGCCCGTGGCCGCTAACCCATTAGGTGTCAATCAGCCGCACTCGTCGGCTTCCAGGCGATCGAACTTGAAGCCCTCCGGCAGCCGGCCCCGGTACTTGCGCAGGGGGGCCAGCCGTTCCCGGCCATCGGGAGACTTGCTCGCCTCGAAGGCCTGCTTGCCCGCCGCCTCGATTGGGATGCCGTCGCTTTCCTTCAGGTCCGGCGCCTCCGCCACGGCGGCGGGACGCCGGCCCCGATTCGGGCTAGCCGCCGATTTTAGCGATGTACTGCACACCTGGAATGCCTTCGAAATCGTCATCCTGGGTCCACAGGGTAGCGGCGTGGGCACGGGCAGTGGCCAGAATGAGGCTATCCGCCATGGGCAGCTTGAGGTCGAAAGAAAGCTTGGCGGCCGCAAGCGCCAGGGTTTCGTCCACCGCCACCACCTGCCCCTGCTGCATGATCGCCACAGCCTGCAAGGCCTCGTTTTCGGAACGTTGCTGCAAAACGCGCTTGAACACTTCGAACAGGCTGATGGCGGGAACAACCAAAGAAGCCGCGTCCTCCACGGCCGGGGCAAAAAAGTCGGCGTTGGCGCCGTTGGCGAAGTATTCAAGCCAGCCGCAGGAATCCACCACGTTCATAGGCGATCGCCTTCGCGCTCCACCGTCGTGTCGATGCCCTTGAGAAACCCGCGCAACTGGGCGGCGGTTTGCATGGGGATCAGCTCGATGCGGTTTTCATAGGCCACCACCTGCATTTTCTGCCCGGCCTCCAGATGCAGCAGCTTGCGCACCGCTTGGGGGATCACCACTTGGAATTTTGGAGAAACGGTAACAGCGTTCATAGCCAGCCTCGTCGAATGCAATCGTTGTCATACGAAAGTATAATCGACAATGGCGGCGTATTCCATTGTCCATATCGATCATGGCGGCTTCATCCTTCCGCCCGCTTGGGGGCGAAGCCGGTCGAGCGGGGTGTTGGCGGTGAAACGAGCAAAGCAACCCCATCCTCAAGAATAGAAGTAGGGCTGCCGGCCACGTTCACATCACGGTTCACATTGACCCGTCCTGTCTTGGTGAACATACTCGCACCTTTCTATTTTCTTTTCTGAAACCATCTTGGCCCTCTTTCGCCCCTCCTTGCCTTTGGCTTTGACCACTTCGAAAACTCTCCTCTTTGCCGCACTGACGGCATGTTCCTTGCCCCTCGCCGCCGCCGAACAAGTGGCCTGCCACTACACCTACGGCGGCGAAACCAAGGTCTTGGCCGCCCAGCCGGTGGCCTCGCCCTACGGCGTGAAGCCGATCCAGGTGGGGTCCTATTTCCTGTTCCGGGTGGTGTTCCAGAAGTCCCCCGCCGATCAGGCCTCGATCAAGGTCTACACCTATGCCGACCGGGAGGGCGGGCCGGTACTGGTTCATCAGGCGAGCTACCCGTATCCGGTGAAGGCCGTGGGCGGTGCGCGCCACGGCTTTACCGGACAGCAGTGGGTTTACGAGCCGGTGCGGGACGGGGAGCTTCAGTACTGGTGCGGAATGGAGGGGGCGCGATGAAGACTTTGAAATCCTGCCTCCTGGGTCTGGCGCTGCTGCTGGGCCTGCCCGCCCAGGCGGAGCCGGTGCGGCTGGTGTTCGTGGGCGACGTGATGCTGGACGACGGGCCGGGGCGGACCATCCAAGCGGGGGGCGACCCCCTGGCGCACTTTGCGGCGGCGCTGAAGGATGCCGATTTCACCGTGGGCAACCTGGAATGCCCCGTCGCCACTACCGGCAAGGCCCTGGACAACAAGATTTACACTTTCCGCGCCCAGCCCCAGGCGCTGGAGGTGCTGAAGGGCCGCTTCGACGCCATGGCGGTGTCCAACAACCATTCGGGGGACTACGGCCAAGAGGCCTTCGTGGAAACCCTGGATCTGCTGGATAAGGCCGGCATCCGCCACTTCGGCGGCGGGCGCAACCTGGCTGCCGCCCACGCGCCCCTGTGGGTGGAGCGCAAGGGGCTGCGCATTGCGCTGCTGGGCTACAACGAGTTCAAGCCCCGCTCCTTCGAGGCCGGGGCCGACTGGCCAGGGGTGAGCTGGAGCGAGGACAGCCAGGTGGTGGCCGACATCCGCGCCGCCCGGGCGGCGGGGGCGGACCTGGTGATTCCCTTCATGCACTGGGGCTGGGAGCGGGAGCCCCAGCCAACGGAGCGACAGCGGCAACTGGCACGGACCATGATCGACGCCGGGGCGGACCTGGTGATCGGCGGCCACCCCCACATCACCCAGGGGGCGGAATACTACCAGGGGAAACTGATCGTCTACAGCCTGGGCAACTTTGTCTTCGACGGCTTCGAAACCCCGGAAACCCGGCGGGGCTGGCTGCTGCGCGTGACGGTGGACCGCTCGGGATTGATCGCCTGGGACACCCTGGCGGCGGACATGGACGACGCAGGCACGCCCCACCCGGCACCCGGCGCGCAGACGCCCTGCGGCAAGGCGGGAGACGAGGCGGTCAGGATGTGCGGGCAGTAACGGTCACGCCTCGAACTGGTATCCCAGCTCCCGGAACAGCCTGGCGCAGGCCTCCACCACCTGGGGGTCGTAACGGCTGCCGCTGTGGGTTTCGATTTCCGCCAGGGCGGCATCTATCCCCAGGGCGGGGCGATAGGGGCGGTGGGAGGCGATGGCTTCCACCACGTCGGCCACCGCCAATATCTTGGATTCCAGCAGGATGGCGTCGCCCTTCAACCCCAGGGGATAGCCGCTGCCGTCCAGGCGCTCGTGGTGCTGGCGGATGATCTGGGCCACGGGCCAGGGGAATTCGATGTCCTTCATGATCTCGTAGCCCACCTCGGGGTGGGCCTTGATGATCTGGTATTCCAGGGCACTGATGCGGCCGGGGCGGTTGAGGATTTCCACCGGGACGTTGATCTTGCCGATGTCGTGGACCAGGCCGCCGAAATACAGGCCCTCCACCTGGGAGTCGGGCAGGCCCAGCTGCCGGGCGATGGCCACCGCCAGCAGGGCGGTGCGGCGCTGGTGGCCGGCGGTGTAGGGGTCGCGTTTTTCGATGGTGAGGGCGATGGCGGCCACCGCCTGTTCCAGGGTTTTTTGCAGCTGGGCCAGGTAGCGGTGGGAGGCTTCCTCGGAGCGGTCCCGCTGGACGCGGGTGCGCAAGGCGGAGATGCCGAAGGCCAGGTCGGCGGCCATTTCAGTCAGGAGGCGGACTTCCTCGTCGTCGAAGCCGTCCTTTTCCATCGAGTAGATGCACAGGGCGCCGAATGCCGTTTCCGCCGCCTTGAGGGGGAGCACGATGTAGGAGGCGAATCCGCGCCTCACCGCCTCCAGGCACCATTTCTCCTCGCCGCAACCGGCAGCCATGTCGCGCACGATGTGAAGCTCCCCCTGGGCCGTGGCCTGGCGGCAAGGGCACACCCCAACGTCCTTCTGGTCGCAAATGGCGGCCAGGGTCTGCAAATAGACGTCGTCCGAGCCGGACTGGGCCTTGGGCACCATGCCGCCGGCCTCGTCCAGGAAACCCACCCAGGCCAGGGGATAGCCCCCCACGTCGGTGACGGCCCGGCACACGTCCCGCAGCAGTTGCGGCTCGTCGGTGGCGTGGATCAGGGTCATGTTGCCGGCGCTCAGGGTGCGCAGGGTGCGGTTCGCCTTGCGCAGGGCGGCTTCCGCCTGCTTGCGCTCGGTGATGTCCCGGGCCAGGGCGATCACCAGGTGCTCCCCCCCGGCGGGGGAGAAGGGGTCCAGGCGCACGTCCACCGGCACCCGCCCGCCGTCCTTGCGCTGCATCACGGCGTCGAGCTGGGCGCCGGTCTGGCGGCCTTCCTGCATGTCGCCGAACAGGGTGGCGAACATCCCGGCCCCCAGGTCCGGCACCAAGTCCCCCGGCCCCCGGGCGAGCAGCTCGTCGCGGCCGTAGCCGCTGGCGGTTTCCGCCGTGCGGTTGAAATCGACGAAGCGCTGGCTGCGGGGGTCGATCAGGAACACGCTGTCGGCGGAAGTGTCCAGGGCCGCGCGGAAACGCTCCAGCCCGGACTGGGCGCGGTCCCGGTCGGACAGGATGGACTGGGTGTAGGCCTCATTGCGCCGGCACAGCAGGATGGCCTTGTCCAGGTTGGCCATCACCGGCTGGAAAATCTGGGTCAGGGGCAGATCGGTTTCGGGCAGGGCGGGGGACAGGAGAAGAATCACGCCCCGACCGTCCACGGGCAGGCGCAGGCCCACCTTGTAGCGGCCACCGTCGGGGAGGCGGCCGAGCAGGCTGGCGTCCTCCACCAAGCCGGCCGGGCCATGAACCAGGGCGGCGGGCAGCGTGAGGGTGCCGCCGGCCCGCTGCGCCAGTTCGAAGTCCCCCACCGCCAACTCCAGCCGGACCTCCAGGTCCCCCTCCCCTTGCGGCAGATCGAGGAACACCGCGCCGGCGGGGAAGGAGGTATGGTACAGCAGCCGCTGCAAGGTCTTGGCGAGCAGGGGCTTGAGGGTGACTTCGCCCCCCACCACCATGGACAGGTCATAGAGCACGGCCAGGATGCGTTCGCGGTTCATTGTTTAATCACCGCTCAGGCGCTTTTCCCCAGGCGCTGCACACCAGGGTGGCATTGTGGAACAGCGGGTAGCCCCATTCGGTGACGCTGCCGATCTCTCCCAGGGACAGGGCGCCCGCCATCCGCGCCACCCCGGTTCGGGCTTCCAGCGCCTTGAGTTCGTCCGCCGACTTGTCCCCCAGGTGCATCCGCCTGCCGGCGCAATAGAAAGTAAGCAGTTCCCGGCCGGCCATGGGGCCGTTGAGGGTGTTCAAGCCCTTCACCAGGGTTTCCACGGTGTGGGTGGAATCCACTTCCGGCGCCTGGAGCAGGGTGAGCATGGCGTTGGGGGGCACCTCGCCGACGCAGAACAGGGAGCCGTCCTGCTCCAGGGCCACCGGGATGCGCACGATGATGTCGTCGTCGGCGCGGACGATGCCGAAGGGGAAATGGGTGGCGTACTGGTAGAAATTGTCCCGGTTCACCTCCACCCCGTACTGGGCGAAGATCACCTCCCGGTAGACCTCGAAGGCCGGCCGCCAGTCGATGGTGAGGATGCGGTTGCCCTCGGTGGCGGTGGCGGTGATCATCCGCTCCGGGGCCAGGTAGCCGTGCTCCAGGATCGCTCCAGCGTGGTGGGGCAGCAGGAGCAGCAGCACGCCGTCGCCGATCACCCGCTCGCGGTCGAACAGGCAGGGCATGGGCTGGAAGGTCTCGCTGCCAGCGTTCACCCCCATGTAGCGCACCCGATCTGCCAGTTGCAGATAGAGACCGTCGAGGATGGTGGAAATATTGGGCACCATGGCGTCGAAGATCATGAACAGGGTGGCGCCCTTTTCGCCGAGATGGCCGCCCAGGGCGGCGGCGATTTTTTCCGCCGGATCGGCGCTGCCGTCGTTGAGGGCCGGCACCAGGGCCAGGGGAGGCATTTCGTCCAGCCGCAGCAGCCACATGCCGCCGACCCGGAACTCCCCCTCCGCCACCACGGCGGGGAACAGCGCCCCCGCCAGGGGCACCCCGGCTTCCCGGCAGGCGGCCTGCAAAGCCGGGACCCGATCCTTTTCCGCCTCCGGCAGCAGGGCCAGCAGGCCGAGGGACGGGTACTCCGTCCGCCATTCGGCCAGGATTTCCCGAACCGTCGCTCCATCCACCGTCGCGCAATAACGCATGCCCGCCGCCATGTTGTCCCCTCGACCTGTTTAATCCGGGAAGATCATGATACTCCCGCCAGTCCTTAATTCCGAACCACCTATACTGCACAGAGTAGACCGTCTTCCTCCCGGCAAGTTGCCCCGGAGGAGGTGGGGAAATTAGAATGGGCAATCGAACCGAATGGGTGAGCCATGTCCTGCGAATTGTGCGACCAGACCGGCGGCCAACTGCTGTGGCGCGATGAGCGCTGCCGCGTGGTGCGGGTGGACGACCCGGATTATCCCGGGTTCTGCCGCATCATCTGGAATGCCCACGTGGCGGAAATGACCGACCTTCCCCCCGCCGACCGGGCCCGCCTGATGGAGGTGGTGTTCGCGGTGGAAGAGGCGGTGCGGGAAGCCCTGTCCCCGGACAAGATCAACCTCGCCAGCCTGGGCAACATGGTTCCGCACCTGCACTGGCACGTCATTCCCCGCTTCCGCAACGACCGCCACTTCCCTGCCCCGATCTGGGGACAGCCGGCGCGGCCAGCCTCCCCGGCCCGGGACTGTTCCGCCCTGGCCGACGCGGTGGCGCGACACCTCGCCCCCCGGGCATGAAGGAGAGCCCTGTGGCCGAAGCCCCCGTCACCAGCAAGCACGAGCCAAAATTCAGCGACTCCCAAAGCTGCAAAGATTGGCTGCGGGGCCTGCCCCTCACCAACGTCAACCTGGCCCACGCCGAAATCATCACCCAGCTCACCCTGCTCAACCGCAACGGCAGGGCCATCCCGCCCCTGGAGCGGCTGAAAATCCTGGAGTTGCTGCGGGAGCCGGTGGCTTTCCTCCAGGGGCAGCAGGTCAAGCGTTACCAGACCAAGCCGCTGCCCTTCAGCCACGCCGACCAGGCCTGCTGGGACGACGCCATGGAACTGTGGCAGAGCATGGAAACCGGCTACCGCCTGTGCCTGGAGCACTGCGGCGAGGGTGGGGAACTGCGGGAACACCGTGCCCTCATCACCCAGCGCTGCCTGCGCTACGTGTCCCACCGCATGACGGAGTACTACCACGCCTACCGGGAGCTGCCGAAAGAGCTGTGGCGCGACCTCCACGCCCTCTACCGGGACGCGGAGGCCGCCAGCATCGGGTCGCAGCCTCTGCGGGACCGGCTCAACCACTACCTCAACGCCACCACCTGCGCCGCTACCTATGTCCAGGCCCTGCTGACCTACCTGGCCAACCCCTACCAGCTCTCGCCCCGGCAACTGGCCCTGACGGGGGAACTGCTCGACAAGTGGTCCCCCCGTTGCACCCTCGCCTCCCAGCCCCCGGACCCCCGCCACTTCGCCTCCATCGGGGTGGCCCAGGCCGGCGACGGCCCGCCGGCCCACCTGGAGGGAAATGCCACCGCCCCCCGCTACCTGGACACCACCCGCCTCGGCGGCACCCTGTCCCAGCGCATCAAGTGGCTGCAAGGCCACAACAAGCCCCAGGAAGTGGGCCTGCCGGAGGACTGCACCCAGCCCGCCTGCGGTGCGCTGCTGCTGTCCCTTTACCAGTTGTGGTGCGGCGGCCGCCCGCGCCGGGCGATGCAGCGGCGCAAGGCGGTACCCAAGGCGGAAGTGTGTTTCGGCTTCCCGGCGATGTATTACCACCAGACGGGAAAACCCTACGCACCGCCCAAGGTGGGCCCTTTCTACGGCGTGAGGGAAATGGAGGACCTGCGCCTGTTCGGCCAGGCCGCCACCCGGGACACCGTGTCCTTCAAGGTGGAAACGGCGGACCATCCCCTGGAGGTGTGGGACATTCGGGACGAAAGCGCCCAGGGCTACGGCCTGGAGCGCCTGCCGGGGAAAGGGGCGCCGGTGCTCCACTATCAGTTGTTGGCCATCCGTCCTTTCGACAGCGAGCATTTCGCCCTGGGCCACATCCGCTGGCTCACTTTCGACGGCGGAAACAGCCTGCAAACCGGCATTACCCTGCTGCCGGGCACCCCCAGCCCCACCATCGTGCGGATCGCCGGCGGCAACGACCCCGACCCCCGCACCGAGCCCGCCTTCCTGCTGCCCAATGTGCCGGCCCTGAAGGAGCCCGCCTCCCTGGTGACCCCTCCCGGTTTCTACCGCCCCGACGCCCTGCTGGAACTCCATGGCCGCGACAGTCCGATCATCGTCAAACTGACGGGTCTGCTGGAGAAAGGGGCGGATTTCGAGCGTATGAGCTTCGCCCTGGAGACCGGCAAAACCTGATTGCCCTCGTCGGGCAGAATTCAGGCCGCTCCTTGCGGAACCGGCTCGGTAAGGCGCCGGGCCGGCAGAATGGCACGGAACACGCTGCCCTTGCCCAGGGTGCTTTCCACTTCCAGCCGGCCCTGGTGGCGGGTAAGGACATGTTTGACGATGGACAGGCCGAGGCCGGTACCGCCGGTTTCCCGGGAGCGGCTGCGGTCCACCCGGTAGAAGCGCTCGGTGAGGCGGGGAATGTGCTGGGGTTCCACGCCCTCGCCGGTGTCCCGCACGGCGAACACCCCGTCGCCGTTGCGGATTTCCCAGCTGAGGACGATTTCGCCCCCCTCCGGGGTGTAGCGCACGGCGTTGCTGATGAGGTTGCCGAAGGCGCTGTGCAACTCGCTTTCGCAGCCCGTCAGCCCCGCCTCCGCCACCGCCCCCAGCACCACTTGGTGGCGGCCTCCGCTCAAGGACAAGGCTTCGGCGTGGAGCAAGCCCATGAGGCGGGCCATGTCCACCCGTTCCTCGTGGAGGGTGGTCTGGGGCCCCTCCAGGCGGGACAGGGTGAGGAGGTCTTCCACCAGCCGCTGCATGCGCTGGGTCTGGTCCTGCATCAGGCGGAAATAGTCCAGCCGCTGGCCCTCATCCATCTCCCCCATGTCGATCATGGTTTCCAGGAAGCCGCCCACCACCGTCAGGGGCGTGCGCAGTTCGTGGGACACGTTGGCGATGAAATCCCGGCGCATGGTGTCCACCCGCTCCAGCTGGGTGATGTCCCGGGAAATGAGCAGTTTCTGGTCGTCGCCGAAGGGCACCAGTTGCACCGACAGGGTGTGGTCCCGGTTGCGGGGGCACTTCATCACCAGGGGTTCGCTGTAGGAATGGGCGCCCAGGTAGGCGACGAAGGCCGGCTGCCGCAGGAGATAAGTGATCTGGCGCCCCCGGTCCCGGGCCAGGTCCAGGTCGAACTGGCGTTCGGCCATGGGGTTGGCCCAATCGATCTCGTCCTGATCGCTCAGCACCACCACGCCGTCGGGAATGGCCCGGGCGGCGTTCTGCAGCCGCTCCAGGGCGGAAACCAGCTGCTGCTGGCTGCGGGATTGCAGGCGCACCAGGCGGTAGAGGTTGGCGAACACGTCTTCCCACAGGCCGATGCCGCCGGGGAGGGTATCGGACTCGGGCCGGTTGAGCCAGCGGTCCAGGGAGCGCAGGTTCCACAGATGCAGCAGATGCAGCGCCAGCACCAGGCCGCAGAACGTCGCCCAGCCCGCCGCCGCACCGAAAATCAGCCCCAGCCCCGCCGCGAACAGCGCGGCGAAACCCAGCGTCACCAGCGGCCTCCACCAGAAACCCGTCACTCTTCCTATCCTATGGTCGCAGGCGGAGGATTATCGCACATCCGCCGGGTCAGGCGCTGGCCGAGAAGCGGTAGCCGGCGCCCCGCACCGTCTGGATCAGGTGGTCGTGGCCGGTGGCTTCCAGGGCGCAGCGCAGGCGCCGGATGTGCACGTCCACGGTGCGGTCCTCGACGAATACGTGGCTGCCCCACACTTGGTCCAGGAGCTGGGAACGGGAGTGGACCCGTTCCGGGTGGGTCATGAGGAAATGCAGCAGGCGGAATTCGGTGGGGCCCATGTCCAGGGGCTGGCCGTTGCCGCTGACGCGGTGGGTCACCGGGTCCAGGCGCACCCCGCCGGCCTCCACCATGTCCTCGGTCATCTGGGGCGCACGGCGGCGCAGCACCGCCTTGATGCGGGCGGTCAGCTCCCGGGTGGAGAAAGGCTTGGTGATGTAGTCGTCGGCGCCGGTCTCCAGGCCCTGGACCTTGTCCTCTTCCTCGCCCCGGGCGGTGAGCATGATGATGGGGATGGCCTTGGTGGCGGCGTCGGTCTTGAGCTTGCGGGCGAAATCGATGCCGCTCTGCCCCGGCAGCATCCAGTCCAGCAGGATCAGGTCCGGCAGGCTGTCCCGGATCAGGTTGCGCGCCTCCTCGGCGGACAGGGCCCGCAGGGTGCGGTGGCCGGCCTGGCGCAGGTTGAGGGCGATCAGTTCCTGGATCGCCGGTTCGTCTTCCACTACCAACACGGTGGCTGCCATCGTGAAACTCCGTTTTTCCGATCATGTTTAACCGGTTGCCATATTATGACCTCTTTGTTTCATTCCCGTTACACCATGATGGTTCCCGTTTCCGCCCAAACTGTTTATGATTCCCGGTTCACGACGTTGAAAGGAAACACCATGGGCGGTCTGACCTCCGACACCCCCATCCCCACCGAAATCAAGCTGCACCAGCAGACCCGCATCCTGGAAATCGCCTTCGACAACGGCTCCCGCTTTGAGCTGCCGTGCGAATTCCTGCGGGTCTACTCGCCCTCCGCCGAGGTGCGCGGCCACGGCGTGGGTCAGGAAACCCTGCAGACGGGAAAGAAGGACGTCGCCATCACCGGCATCGAGCCGGTGGGCAACTACGCCGTGGTACTGTTGTTCTCCGACGGCCACCACACCGGCATCTATTCCTGGGACTACCTCTACGACCTGGCGGTGAATCACGACGCCCTGTGGGCCCAGTACCTGAACAAGCTGGAAGCCGCCGGCGCCAGCCGGGAAACCCCGCCCAACCTCCTGGACGAGGTGAAGAAGGGCGGCTGCGGCTCGGGCAAGTGCGGACACTGAAATGACCGATAAAACCACCCACTTCGGTTTCAAAACCGTCGCCGAGGGCGAAAAGGCGAAGAAGGTCGCGGAAGTATTCCACTCCGTGGCGGAACGCTACGACCTGATGAACGACGTCATGTCCGCCGGCCTCCACCGGGTGTGGAAGCTGTTCGCCGCCGAGCAGGCGGGCCTGCGGGAAGGCCACCGGGTGCTGGACATCGCCGGCGGCAGCGGCGACATGAGCCTGCACTTCGCCAAGCGGGTGGGCAAGAGCGGCGAGGTGATCCTCACCGACATCAACAACTCCATGCTCACCGTGGGCCGGGACCGCATGCTGGACGCGGGCTACCTGCCCCACGCCGCCCAGTGCGACGGGGAAAAGCTGCCCTTCCCGTCCAACTACTTCGACTGCGTCTGCGTCGCCTTCGGCCTCCGCAACATGACCCACAAGGACCAGGCCCTGAAGGAAATGCACCGGGTGCTGCGCCCCGGCGGCCGGCTGCTGGTGCTGGAGTTCTCCCGCGTCGCCAAGCCCCTGGCGCCCCTGTACGACTTCTACTCGTTCAAGATCCTGCCCTTCATGGGCAAGGCCATCGCCCAGGACGAGGATAGCTACCGTTATCTGGCCGAGTCCATCCGCATGCACCCGGACCAGGAAACCCTGAAGGGCATGATGGAGGACGCCGGCTTCGACCGCGTCGAATACCACAACCTCAACGCCGGTATCGTCGCCCTGCACAAGGGCTTCAAGTTTTGATCTTTTCGCTTACGAGGAAACACCCCATGCGTAAAATTCTCTCCCTCTTCGCCGTGGCCCTGCTGAGCTTCGGCCTTGTCACCGTTTCCACCGATGCCGATGCCAAGCGCTTCGGCGGTGGCAGCAGCTTCGGCAAGCAGCGCCAGACCACCTCCCGCCAAGCCGAGCCGGCCAAGCCCGCCCAGTCTCCGGCCACCGCGCCCGCCCCCGGCGGCAACCGCTGGCTCGGCCCCCTGGCCGGCCTCGCCGCCGGCGGCCTGCTGGCCTCCCTGTTCATGGGCCACGGCTTCGACGGCATCAACTTCATGGACATCCTGATGATGCTGGCCCTGGCCGGCGGCGTGTTCATGATCTTCCGCATGCTGCGCCGTCCCGCCTCCGCCCCCCGGCCGATGCAGTACGCCGGCTACGGCGAGCAGACCCTCAACGGCATGACCGGCCTGGGCGGCACCGTCGCCGCCCCCGCCGTCGAAGCCACCCCGTCCACCCGTCCCGAGTGGTTCCAGGACGAGCCCTTCCTGCGGGAGGCCAAGGCCCACTTCATCCGCCTCCAGGCCGCCTACGACGCCGCCGACCTGAACGACATCCGGGAGTACACCACCCCCGAAGTGTTCGCCGAAATCAGCCTCCAGCTCCAGGAGCGGGGCGGCAAAGCGAGCAAGACCGAAGTGGTGACCCTCAACGCCGAGATGGCCGACGTGGCCACCGAAGGGGACCTGGTCATCGCCAGCGTGCGCTTCTCCGGCCTGCTGCGGGAAGACAGCCCCCAGGCCACCCCCTTCAGCGAAACCTGGCACATCCAGAAATCCCAGTCCCAGCCCAACGGCTCCTGGTACGTGGCCGGCATCCAACAGAACTAAATGGACCTCCCCTCCGTTCCCGGCATTCCCCAGGCGGCTTTTCTCGCCGGGGTGAACCATCTTCTCGCCGCCCATTCCTGGGCGACGGAGAAGCTGCAACCCTACGCCGGGCGGAGGGTGATCCTGCGCATTCCCCCCTTCGAGGCACGCTTCGTCATCGAAGACAGCGGCCTGCTGGCCGGTGCCCTGGGTGAGGACCCCTTCGACGCCACCCTCATCCTGCCCCCCGGCGCCCTGGCCAAGCACTTCGCCAGCGGCAGCGCCGACACGGGCGACCTCCAGACCGAGGGCGATTCCGGCATCGCGGTGGACGTGGCCAACGTGCTGCGCGGCCTGCGCTGGGACGCGGAAGAGGACCTGAGCCTGCTCGTCGGCGACATCGCCGCCCACCGCCTGGTGTCCCTCGGCAAGGCCTTCCTGTCCTGGAAGACCCGCGCCGCCGTGGCCGTGGGCCAGTCCCTGGCGGAATACTGGACCGAGGAGAAGCCCTTGCTGGCCAGGGCCGCGAACATCCAGCGCTTCACCGCCGAGGTGGATACGGTGCGGGACGCGGTGGAACGGCTGGAAAAACGCATCGAGCGGCTGAAGGGCGCGGCCTGATGCGTCTGCTGCGCCTGCTGAAAATCGCCCACGTCACCCTGCGCTTCGGCCTGGACGAATTCTTCCTCGGCCACGCCCGGGTGCGCTGGCTGCGGGCCTGGCTGCGCATCACCTTGTTCTGGCGCCGCCTCGACCAGCCCCGGGGCGTGCGGCTGCGCTTGGCGCTGGAGGCCCTGGGGCCGATTTTCGTCAAGTTCGGCCAGGTACTGTCCACCCGCCGCGACCTGGTTCCCCTGGATATCGCCGACGAGCTGGCCAAGCTCCAGGACCGGGTGCCGCCCTTCTCCTCCGACCTCGCCCTCGCCACCTTGCGCCGGGTCTACGGCAAGCCGGTGGAGGACGTGTTCAAACAGTTCGACCCGGTGCCGGTGGCCAGCGCTTCCGTGGCCCAGGTACACCACGCCGTGCTGCCCGACGGCCGCGAGGCGGCGGTGAAGGTGCTGCGCCCCAACATCAGCCAGGTGATCGGCAACGACCTGGCCCTGCTGGACATCGCCGCCGGCCTGGTGGAAACCCTGTGGGAGGACGGCAAGCGCCTGCGCCCGCGGGAGGTGGTGGCGGAATTCCAGAAGCACCTGCTGGACGAGCTGGACCTGATGCGGGAAGCCGCCAACGCCAGCCAGCTGCGGCGCAACTTCGCCCATTCCGACCTGCTGCTGGTGCCCGAGGTGTACTGGGACTTCTGCTCCAGCGAGGTGATGGTGATGGAGTGGATGGACGGCGTGCCCATCAGCCAAGTGGACAAGCTGCGCGAGCAAGGCATCGACATCCCCAAGCTGGCCCGGGCCGGAGTGACCATTTTCTTCACCCAGGTGTTCCGGGACGGCTTCTTCCACGCCGACATGCACCCGGGCAACATCCTGGTGGCCCCGGACGAGCGCTACATCGCCCTGGACTTCGGCATCATGGGCACCCTGTCCGACATCGACAAGAACTACCTGGCCCAGAACTTCCTCGCCTTTTTCAAGCGGGACTACCGCCGCGTCGCCCAGGCCCACATCGAGTCCGGCTGGGCGCCCAAGGACACCCGGGAGGACGAGTTCGAGGCCGCCATCCGCGCCGTGTGCGAACCGATTTTCGACAAGCCCCTGAAGGAAATCTCCTTCGGCAAGGTGTTGCTGCGCCTGTTCCAGACCTCCCGCCGCTTCAACGTGGAAATCCAGCCCCAGCTGGTGATGCTGGAAAAGACCCTGCTCAATATCGAGGGCCTGGGCCGGGAACTGGACCCGGACCTGGACCTGTGGAAGACCGCCAAGCCCTTCCTGGAGCGCTGGATGAGCGAACAGCTGGGCTGGCGCGGTCTGGTGAAATCGTTCGAGAAGGAAGCCCCCCAATGGGGCGCCCTGCTGCCCCAGCTGCCGCGCCTCGCCCATCAGGCCCTGAGCGTGCGCCAGGAAGCGGCGCCCCAGCCGTGGCAGGAAATCCATGCCGGCCTGCGGCGCCAGAACCAGCTGCTGGCGGTGATCGCCCTGCTCCTGGCTGCGACGCTGGCCGCCCAGTTCCTGTAGCCGACCTCGCCTGCATTGCCCGCTAAAAGCGGGCCTGCGGCCCGTTGCAGGCGAGGCCGCCTGCGCTACAAACGGCGTCCCGGCTTCGCTATAATCTCGCAACCCTTTTCCCATAGCGCCCTCTCATGCTGCTCTGGTTCGTCGTCCTGTACCTGTTGGTTTCCGTCGGCATCGGCCTGTATGCCGCCACCCGCGTCCACAACGCCAAGGACTTCGCCGTCGCCGGCCGCAGCCTGCCCCTGCCGGTGGTCACCGCCACGGTGTTCGCCACCTGGTTCGGCGCCGAAGCGGTGTTCGGCGTCTCCGCCACCTTCGTCAAGGACGGCCTGGGGGGCGTGGTGGCCGACCCCTTCGGCTCCTCCCTGTGCCTGATCCTGGCGGGCATCCTGTTTTCCCGCTACCTGTACAAGCTCAACATCCTCACCCTGGGGGACTTCTACCGGATGCGCTACAACCGCTCGGTGGAGGTCATCACCACCCTGTGCATCGTGGTGTCCTACCTGGGCTGGGTGGCGGCCCAGATCAAGGCCCTGGGGCTGGTGTTCTACGTGGTCACCGACGGCGCCCTCAGCCAGGAATGGGGCATGGTGCTGGGGGCCGCCATCGTCCTCACCTACACCACCTTCGGCGGCATGTTCTCGGTGGCGATCCTGGATTTCGTGCAGATGGCGGTGTCCATGGGCGGGCTGCTGTTCATCGCCTGGATCGTCAGCGACAAGACCGGCGGCGCCGGCAACGTCATCCAACATGCCGTGGACGCCGGCAAGCTGGACTTCTTCCCGCCCCCCGACCCGATGATGTGGGTGACCTTCCTCGGCGCCTGGATCACCATGATGCTGGGCTCCATCCCCCAGCAGGACGTGTTCCAGCGGGTCACTTCCGCCAAGAGCGCGAAAATCGCCCTGGGCGGCTCCATCCTGGGGGCCTCCATCTACTTCAGCTTCACCTTCGTGCCCATGTTCATCGCCTATTCGGCGACCCTGATCGACCCCGCCCTGTTCGCCGACCTGCTGGAAAAGGATTCCCAGCTGGTGCTGCCCACCCTGGTGCTCCAGCACACCCCGCTGGTGGCCCAGGTGTTCTTCTTCGGTGCCGTGCTGTCGGCCATCATGAGCTGCTCCTCCGCCACCCTGCTGGCCCCTTCGGTGACCTTCGCCGAGAACGTGATCAAGGGCTTCTACCCCGGCATGCGGGACCACCAGTTCCTGTGGGTGATGCGGGGCAGCCTGGTGGTCTTCGCCCTCATGGTGCTGGCCTTCGCCCTGAATTCCGACTCCTCCATCTTCAAGATGGTGGAGAACGCCTACAAGATCACCCTGGCGGGGGCCTTCGTGCCCCTGCTGTCCGGCATCCTGTGGAAACGGGCCACCACCCAGGGCGCCCTGTTCGCCACCGCCGGCGGCCTGGTGTCCTGGATCCTGGTGGAGGTGCTGATCGGCGAGGCCAGCGCCATTCCGCCCCAGCTCATCGGCCTCGGGGTTTCCGCCTTAGGGATGGCCATGGGCTCCCTGCTGCCCCAGTGGGTGGGCCGTCCCACGCCCCTGGAACCGGGCCATGGGGTGCTGCACCACCACGCCGCGGGCCAGACCCACCACGTGACGGAGCATCGCCCCACGGCCGAATCCTGACCCGGCCTCTTCGGGCTGCTGTCTATACTGAAGCACCATGGCCCTGCTCGAAATCCAAGGCGTCACCCGCCGCTACGGCGACCTCGTCGCGGTGGACGACGTGTCCTGCTCCGTCGAGAGCGGGGAATTCTTCACCCTCCTCGGGCCCTCGGGCTGCGGCAAGACCACTCTCCTGCGGATGATCGCCGGCTTCGAGGACCCGGACCACGGACGCGTCCTCCTGGACGGCAAGGACCTGGCCGGCATCCCGCCGGAGAAACGACCGGTGCACACCGTGTTCCAAAGCTACGCCCTGTTTCCCCACATGACGGTGTGGGACAACATCGCTTTCCCCCTCAAGATGGCGAAGAAGCCGGCGGAAGAAGTCCGGCGCCGCCTACAGGAAACCCTCGATCAGGTGCACCTGACGGACAAGAGCCGCCACTACCCCCACGAGCTTTCCGGCGGCCAGAAGCAGCGGGTGGCCCTGGCCCGGGGGCTGGTGAACAAGCCCCGCCTGCTGCTGCTGGACGAGCCCCTGGGCGCCCTGGACGCCAAGTTGCGGGAGCGGATGCAACTGGAGCTGATCTCTCTCCAGCGGGACGTGGGGGTGACCTTCGTCTTCGTCACCCACGCCCAGCAGGAGGCCCTGGCCCTGTCCGACCGCATCGGCGTGATGAACGAGGGCCGCATCGAGCAGCTGGACGAGCCGTCCCGGATTTACGGCTTTCCCTGCAACCGCTTCGTGGCGGATTTCATCGGCGACATCAACCTGCTGGAAGCGGAGGTGCTGGAGGCCGGCCACGCCCACCTCAAGCTCCGGGTGGCCGGCCTGGGGGAAATCGCCGCGCCGCCCACCGCCGGCACGAAGCCCGGCGACAAGGGCACCCTGGCCCTACGCCCGGAACAGTTGCGCATTGCCCCCCACGGCACCGCCCAGGAGCTGAAGAACCATTTTCCGGGCACGGTGCTCGACTTCCTCTACCTGGGAGACGTGACGGTGTACAAGGTGGCGCTGCCCAACGGCGTGGTGATGGATGCCCTGCTGGCCAACTCAGCGCCGGGCCGGGCCAAGTTCTTCGAAACCGGCGACGGGGTGGACGTGGCCTGGCGGCACGATGCGGGGCTGTTCCTTCGTGACTAGGCTGCCCACGACCGAGGGAAGACTGACCAAGTGGGCGGTCAGTGCGCCGCCCTTCGTCTTCCTCACTGCCTTCTTTCTGCTGCCCTTCCTCATCGTGGTGGCGGCCTCCTTCCGCTACCCCGGCGAATTCGGCGGCCTGGCGTCGCTGCTGCCGCTGCTCGGCGCCCCCGGCAAGGACGCGGGACTGACCCTGGAGACCTACCGCTTCTTCTTCGGCGACCTCACCTACGCCGAAATCTTCGCCCGCTCCTTTTTCGTCGCCGGACTCACCACCCTGATCTGCATCCTGATGGCCTACCCGGTGGCCCTGCTCATCGCCCGTAGCCCGAAGAAGCGCCGAGACCTGATGGTGCTGCTGGTGATCCTGCCCTTCGCCAGCAATCTGCTGATCCGGGTCTACGCCTGGATCATCATCCTCGGCCCCCTCAACCTGCTCTACACCCCCTACGCGGTGGTGATCGGCATGGTCTACGTCCATCTGCCCTTCATGGTGCTGCCCCTCTACACCAACCTGGAAAAGCACGACCCGGCCCTGTTGGAAGCCGCCCAGGACCTGGGGGCCAACGGCTGGACCCGCTTCTGGCGCATCACCTTCCCCCTCTCCCTGCCTGGCATCTTCTCCGGCTCGGCCCTGGTGTTCATCCCGGTGCTGGGCATGTTCGCCATCCCCGAACTGCTGGGGGGAACCGGCGACATCCTGGTGGACAACCTGATCAAGGAGCAGTTCCTGGACAACCGGGATTGGCCCCTGGGCTCCATGCTGTCCATCATGCTCACCCTCGCCGTGCTGGCCCTGGCGGGACTGGCGGCGTGGGCGGCGCGCAGCCGCCGCGGGGGGGCGTGATGCCCCGCCAGTTCTGGCTGTGGGCCGCCTCCCTCGGCGTCTACGCCTTCCTCTACGTGCCCCTGGCGGTGGTGGTGCTGTTCTCCTTCAACGATTCCGCCCTCAACGCCGCCTGGGTGGGCTTCACCACCGACTGGTACGTGAAGCTGACCCGCAACGAGGACATGCTGGGAGCCGCCCTCAACTCCCTGCTCATCGCCCTCACCGCCAGCACCGTCGCCACCGTGCTCGGCACCATGGCGGGCATCGCCATGCACCGCTACCGGCCCAAGCTTTTGCCCTTCATGGTGATCACCCCGGTGGCCATGCCGGAAATCCTGCTCGGGGTGTCCCTGCTGCTGTTTTTCCGCCAGGTTCTGGACCTGACCCTGGGCCTGTTCTCCATCGTCGTCGCCCACATCACCTTCAGTATCGGCTTCGTCGCCATCATCATCCGCGCCCGGCTCGCCGGCATGGACGAAAGCATCTTCGAGGCCGCCCGGGACTTGGGCGCCACGCCCTGGCAGACCTTCCGCCGGGTCACCCTGCCCCTGATCCTGCCGGGGGTGGTCGCCGGCTTCCTGATGTCCTTCACCCTGTCCATCGACGACTTCGTCATCACCTTCTTCGTCGCCGGGGTGGGCGTCACCACCCTGCCCCTGCAGATCTATTCCATGATCAAGGTGGCGGTCACCCCCGAGGTCAACGCCGTCTCCACCCTGCTGATGACCCTCACCCTGTCCATGATCCTGCTGGCATCGCGCTTCGCGCCGGACGTGCTGAAGGGCAAGGCATGAAAACCCCTTTTACCGCCAAGGACGCAAAGGAAAAGCAAAAGAGAAAGGGTTCCTTCGCGTACCTTTGCGTCCTTGGCGGTTTGGCTTTCTTTTCGGTCTCCTCACAGGCCGACGACGTGCTCCACCTCTACATCTGGAACAACTACATCTCCGACCAGACCGCCCAGCGCTTCGAGGACGCCTGCCATTGCCGCCTGAAGCAGGACTACTACTCGGACAACGAGGAGATGCTGGCCAAGCTGGATGCCGGCGCCGTGGGCTACGACATCCTGGTGCCCACCGGCAACGCGGTGGAGGCGCTGATCCGCCGCAACGCCCTGCGCCCCCTGGACAAAACCCGGCTGCCCGATATCAAAAACATCAAGCCGGAATACCGCAACGCCTGGTACGATCCGGGCAACCGCTATTCCGTGCCCTACGCCTACACCGTGACCCTGCTCGGCTACAACGCCACCAAGCTCAAGGAACTGAACCTGCCCACCGACACCTGGGCCCTGATCTTCGAGCCCAAGTACCTGGAAAAGCTCAAGGGCCGGGTGACGGTGCTCAACAGCCAGCGGGAACTGATGGGGGCGGCCATGATCTACCTGGGCTATGACATCCAGGACAAGGATCCGGCCAAGTGGGAACAGGCCAAGGAGCTGCTGATCCGGGCCAAACCCTACTGGGCCACCTTCTCCAACTCCACCTACATCAAGGACCTGGCCATCGGCAACATCTGGGTTGCCCACGGCTACTCCAACGACATGTACCGGGCCCAACAGGACGCCCTGGCCGCCCGCCGCCCCTTCGCCATCGGCTTTGCCACCCCCAAAGAAGGGGCGGTGCTGGCGGTGGACAACTTCGTGCTGCACCGGGCCGGGCCGCGCCCGGACCTGGCCCAGCGCTTCATGGAGTTCATGCTCGACGGCCAGAACGCCGCCGACGTCTCCAACCTGATCGGCGCCGGCAACCCCAACGGTGCCGCCATCCCGCATATCCGCCCCGACATCGCCGGCAACCCCGCCATCTTCCCGCCGCCGAGTGAGGCGAAGCGCCTGCAGATGATCCGGGACTTCGACGCCAAGAGCCGGCGCACCCTGTCGCGGATGTGGACCGAAGTGAAAGTGAAATGACCGTTTCCCGCCCCGTGGTCAGCCCCCAGGCCGGCCCCCACGAAAAACTGGCCGAAGTGGTCGCCCGCCACCTGGCCCACCCCTTCCTCAAGCCCTACGCCGCCCACACCGTCGCCGCCTTCGAGGAAATCCGTCCTCGGGTGGAAGCCTGTGGGAAACCGCTGATTTTCGACTCCTGCTGCGGCGTGGGGGAAAGCACCGCCTGGATCGCTCAGATGCACCCCGAGGCGCTGGTGATCGGCATCGACCAATCCCTCCACCGCCTGGACAAGCACGACCGCGCCTACCGCAAAGGCGATGCCGACTACCTCCTGGTGCGGGCGGACCTGAACGATTTCTGGCGCCTGGCCTTGGAGGCGGGCTGGCGCCTCTCCCATCACTACCTGCTCTACCCCAATCCCTGGCCCAAACCCGGCCATCTGCAGCGGCGCTGGCACGCCGCCCCGGTGTTCCCGGCCCTGCTCGGCCTGGGGGGCCGGCTGGAAGTGCGCAGCAACTGGAAGACCTATGTGGAAGAATTTGTGCTGGCTCTTGGAATGGCGGGGATGCCCTCCAACCTGGAGCCGTGGAACCCCGAAGTGCCCATGACCCCCTTCGAGCGCAAATATCAGGGCAGCGGCCAGGACTTGTGGCGCTGTGTGGCGGAGCTGGCTTCGGGGTAGAATCTCCGGGACTTTTTCCCAAAGGAGCCCCCATGCTGAACCGCTTTCTGCTTACCCTCGCCGGCCTCCTGCTGGCCTTTTCCGTCCACGCCGCCAACCCCCAGGTGGAGGTGAAGACCTCGATGGGCGACGTGGTGATCGAGCTTTACGCCGACAAGGCGCCGGCGACGGTGGACAATTTCCTGGAATACGCCAAGGGCGGCTTCTACAACGGCACCGTGTTCCACCGGGTGATCGACGGCTTCATGGTCCAGGGGGGTGGCTTCGACGCCCGCCTGAACCAGAAGCCCACCCGGACGCCGATCAAGAACGAGGCCGACAACGGCCTGAAGAACACCCTCTACACCGTGGCCATGGCCCGCAAGCCCGACCCCCACTCCGCCAGCGCCCAGTTCTTCATCAACGTGGCGGACAACGGCTTTCTCGACCACACCGCCCCCACTTTCGACGGCTGGGGCTACTGCGTGTTCGGCAAGGTGGTGAAGGGCCAGGAGGTGGTGAGGAAAATCGCCCAGGTGCGCACCGGCGGCGCCGGGCCCCTCCCCAAGGACGTACCCCTGGAGCCGGTGGTCATCAAGGAAGTGAAACTGCTGCCGGCGAAGAAGTAAGGGCGCAGCAAGCGCACGTAGGCGGTGGAAATGAGCCGCCTACGCCACGGGCGCGAGATTGAACTTGCGGCGCAGCACCGCTTCGCGCTCTTCCGGTGCCACGGTTTGTTTTTCAACCTTTCCCCGCGCCACGGTTTTCAGCGTATCGCCGAAAAGAATGTCCCGCCCCTCCGGGTGGTGCAAGACCACCAGGAGTTTCTGCACGAAAACCGCGTCCGGGTGCGTGGAATTGAGGTAGTTGGCCGGCACGAAATCGATCCACTCCTGAGGGGAGAGGTCGAACGCGTACTGGTTGGCCCACTCGCCCTCGACCCGCGCCTTCAACAGGTACGCCTGGTCGCCGGGCTTGCTCAGCATGAAGGTGTCGAAGTCCTGGCGGACCTCCACCTCCAGTAAATTCAGGCCCATGGGCGCCCGGATGCCATAGCTGCCAAAACCCAGGTCGCACAGCCACTCCTCGCCGTCGATTTTCAGCACCAGGGCCATGTGCGTCTTGGGCCTCCTGACGGGATAAAACATGGGCCTGGCGGCGACGAACCGGTAAGGGATTCCAAGGGCCTGGAGCGCCATGGCGAAGAGGCCGTTGACCTCGTAGCAATACCCGCCGCGATTGCGGTAAACGATCTTGTCGACGATTTCTTCCGGCACCAGGGAAACGATCTTTCCCGCCTGGACATCGAGGTTCTCGAAGGGCACCGAGAATAGCTGGCGCCGCATCATTTCCGCGACGGTGGCAAGATCGGCTTTCGCGTCGCCGTCAAAGCCGATCCGGTCGAAATATTTTTGCAGGTCGAAATTATCGGCGTTCACGACGAAAGTCCTTGCTCAGCCACAGGAATTGGCCGCTCCAGGCGGCTCAGATCAATGTCGTCTGGCCGTTCTCCACCACCGCGTGGAGGGTGGCGATGAGGCGCTTGGCGGCCTCGACGGCCTCGGCCCGGCTGTGGGCCTGGGCCCGTTCGTTGAGGCGGGCGTGGGCGGCGGCGAAATCCTTCAGATCCCCTTGCAGCATTTCCCGCGTCCGCTGGCTCATGTTGGCGAACACCCGGTCAGCCACGGCGGCATCGTCCAGGAACCACAGGGTCTTTACCAGGTCCTCGGACTGGACTTCCCGCAGGAAGGTCTGGAGGTCCCGGTCGCCCAGGTCCAGCAGGCGACGCAGGGGGAGGCGGTACACGTCCTCGTCTTCCTGCACCTCCACCCCCGGCAGCAGGCCCGGCAGGTGCCTGGCCGCCTGGAGGGTGAGGTTCTCCAGTTCCGGACGGGTGAGGGAAATGCGGGCATGGCTGAACGTCAGGTGGTAAAGGCCGGTCTCCGGCGCATAGTCGACTTTGATGTCCATAAGTCCTCCCGGGGCGATGCGTTAATTTAACCCATCAAGCCTTGCCTGGATAGGCGGCTCGGAAGCGGGCGAAAAACTCGTCCAGCAACTCCGGCGGCAGCCGGTTGATTCCCGCCGCACCCTTGCGCCCGCCCCCGGTGGGGAAAGAACGGCATAGCTCGTCCGCCCCGGCGGGATGGTCGAGGGGCGCCCGGACGCTGACGGTGTAGGTGCCGTCGCTGCGCTGGGTCAGCACCCCGTGGGCACGCCCGGGATGGGCGGTGGCCAAGTCGTTGGCGAACACCCCCGACACCCGCCGGCTCCATTGGGCATCCGGCAGCAAGTAAATCGCCCCCCCGGCCGTTTCGGCCTCCGGCCGCAGCCCGGCGGCCCGGGCCATATCCTCCCGGTAACCGTTGCGCAGCATGGCGAAGGCCGGTTCCCCGGCGACGAAGACGAAGGGGTCGGCGTAGGCGCTGACGATGCGATACAGCTCGGCGGGATGAAAATGGAGGTCGTCCAGGGACTCGCCGTAGCCGTTGTAGTTGAGGCATTCCCCCAGCTCCCGCAGCTGCTCCAGTTCCCTTTCGGCCAGGGCCAGGGGTTCCGCCGCCCGGAGGGCGCTGGCGTGCAGGTTGTCGCCGAAAGCCGCCGCCACCGCCCAGGGGCGGAAGCGCCCGTTGAGATGGCGGTCCACCAACAGGCTGGTGCAGACGTCGGCGGCGGTATCGATGAAGGTTTCGAGGCGGGGATGTTGCGGAATGTCGCCGGGAAAATGGTGGTCGAAATAGCGCACCGCGGCGCCGCCCTCCAGCAGGCGCAGCAGGGCGTCCCGGTTCTTGTCCAGGGAGACGTCCAGGACCGTGACCGCATCCCCCGCCGCGGCCGTCACCCGCTCCAGCAGGGCGATGTCCCGCTTGAGGCCGGTGACCAGCTCGGCTTCCGCCGGCTCGGCCAGGCGCAATTGGTGCAGGGCGCAGATGCCGTCCGCGTCCCCGTTGAAGACGTCGTAGCGCTTCATGGCAGCTCGACCTCCCCTTCGAACACCGTCACCGCGGGCCCGGTCATGAGCACCGGTTTCCCTTCCCCTTCCCAGCGAATCACCAGATCGCCGCCCCGGGCATGCACCGTCACCGGGCTGTCCAGCAGGCCCCGGGAAATGCCTGCCACCGCCGCCGCGCAAGCGCCGGTGCCGCAGGCCAGGGTTTCCCCCGCGCCCCGTTCAAAGACCCGCAGCTTGATGGCGTGGCGGTCGAGAACCTGCATGAAGCCGGCGTTGACCCGGCGCGGGAAGCGGGCATGGCGCTCGATCAGGGGCCCCTGGCGTTCCACCGGCGCGGCCTCGGCGTCCGCCACCACCTGCACCGCGTGGGGATTGCCCATGGACAGGGCGGAAACCTCCACCACCTCCTCCACCAGATCCAGTTCATAGGTCAGCGCCCGCTGGGCGGCCTCGAAGGGAATATCGGCCGGCTCGAAGCGGGGAGCCCCCATGTCCACGGTCACCTGGCCGTCCTGTTCCAGGCGGGGGCCGATGATGCCCTTCACGGTCTCCACCCGGATTTCGGTCTTGTCGGTGAGGCCCTGGTCGTGGACGAAGCGCACGAAACAGCGGGCGCCGTTGCCGCACTGCTCCACCTCGCCGCCGTCGGCGTTGAAGATCCGGTAGCGGAAATCGGCCTCCGCCACGGTCGGGCGCTCCACCAGCAGCAGCTGATCGCAGCCGACACCGAAATGGCGGTCGGCGAGAAAGCGCACCCGCTCGGGGGTGAGGGCAGCTGCCTGGGTGACGCCGTCGATAACGACGAAATCATTGCCCAGGCCGTGCATTTTGGTGAACTTGAGCCGCATGGTGGGATTCTCGCTTGTCGGCGGGTGATAAGGGAAACCCGGATTTTCCGTTTCGCCAATCCCCTGTCAAGTGACAGGCCGGGTAACGATTACCTATACTAGATCGAAACAAATTGACGACCAGGGGGCAGGCCCCCATCAGGGGGAGGAAAAAATGGTGTTTCGTCTGCGCACAATGACCGCGTTGCTCGGCCCATTCCTGCTTCTCGCCCTTCCTTCCCACGCTGCCGTCCTGTGGAGCGACGGCCCCAACGAACTCGGTTCCAACGGCTACCTGCGCGCCGGCGGGGGAATGTCCGACGGCCAGCCCCAGACCTGCTTCCAGGCTCCCGGGGCGGGGGCCAAATACCGTCTCGGCAACGAGTGCGAAACCTACGTCCGTCCCGGGCTCTATTTCCGCCACCGCCTGGCGGAAGGCGAGGACGCCCCTTACGTGCGGGCCGAACTGATGCCCGAATTCAACTGGCCTTACGGCGACGCCGCCGAGTACAAGACCATGGCCCAGGCTTTCGTGGAGGTGGGAAACCTGGGAGGCACCACCGCCAAGGCCTGGGCGGGCCGGCGCTACTACAAGCGGCGGGACGTGAACATCAACGATTATTTCTACATGAACCTCAAGGGGGACGGCCTCGGCGTGCGGGACATCCCGGTGGGCATCGGCGACTTCGCCTACACCTACCTGGAAATGCGGGACACCCCCCTTAACGCGGGGCTGGCGTGGCCCGACGAAGTGGTAATGCGCAACCACGAGTTCGGGCTGCACAACATCAAGACCAACCCCGGCGGCACCCTGATGGCGGACCTGCGTCATGCCCAAATCCAGGGAGCCTCCTTCTCCGGCGCCAGCGGCCCGGTCACCATCCACGGCGCCCGGGGCTGGACTTTCACCCTGCAGCATCGCCAGGAGGGGGTTCTGGGGGGCGCCAACACCGTCGCCCTGCAATACGGAAAGGGGGCGGCCCGCAGCGCTTGGAACACCGCGGTGGAAGGAGGGAGCGCCCTGGGCCGCCTGACCTCGGCGGCCGCCGCCGACGCCCTGGAAGCCGCAAAAACCTGGCGCCTGGTGGACTACCATTTATACGAGGGAGAACGCTGGGCAATGCAGAGCGCCTTTATCTGGGAGCGCCGCCAGCACGCCTCCTTCGACGGCACCGACAGCACTTGGCTCAGCCTGGGGGCGAGGCCGATGCTGTTCCTCGGCGACCACTGGCGGCTGGTGGGCGAGGCAGGCTACGACCGGGCGAGCAACCACGCTGCGCACACCCAGGGAGCGGTGTGGAAATTCACCGCCGCCATGGAATGGGCGCCCCGCCGCGTCTTCCTGTCCCGGCCGGCCCTGCGGGTCTACCTCACCCGGGCCGGCTGGTCGGAGGAATTCCGCGGCCGGGTGGGAGCGCCGATCTTCAACGACGACACCCGGGGCTGGAACGCCGGGGTGCAGGTGGAAACATCGTGGTAATTCTCAGCAACATGACCCGCAACAAATGGATTCTTCTCGCCCTCCTGGCCTCGGCAGTCCTCGCCCTCGGCGCCTGGCTGCTCCAAGGTCCGGCGGCATCCCCGAAAAAACCCTGGGTCGTGAGCGTGGTCCAGCTCACCCGGGTGGATGCCATCACCCTCCAGGGCTTCAAAGACGGCATGGGGGAACTGGGCTACCGGGAGGGGCAAGACATCGTCTACCTGGACGACGGTCCCGCCGAAACCATCGACCGGCTGGAACCGATGATCCGGCGCCACCTCTCCCGCCTGCCGGACCTGTTCTTCGTCTCCAGCACCCCCGCCACCCAGGCGGTGAAAAAAGCCACCGCCAGCACGGCCGTCCCGGTGGTATTCGCCCCGGTCAACGACCCGGTGGCCAGCGGTATCGTGCCCAGCCTGCAAAAACCCGGCGGGCCCATCACCGGCATCCGTCTGCCCGCCGGCGACGACCTGCGGCTGGGATGGCTGGCCCGGATCGCCCCTGGGGTGAAGCGGGTATACCTGCCCTACAACCCCGGCGACCCCAGCGCCCGGACCTCCGTGGCTCTGGCACAGGAGGCCGCCTCCAAGCTGGGGCTGAAACTGATCCTGGGGGAAGTGCGGAACGGCGCCGATATCCAGGCCGCCCTGGCCGCCCTTCCGGCCGGGGTGGACGCCATTTTCCTGCCCCGGGACAGCACGGTGGAATCCCATATTGCGCATTTCGTCATCCTCGCCCTGGAGCGCCGCCTGCCCCTGTGCGCCCCCAGCATGCAGCAGACCGAAGCCGGCGCCTTGTTCAGCTACGGCTTCGTCCACCGCCAGATCGGCCGCCAGGCGGCGCGGCTGGCGGACCAGATCCTGCGGGGCATTCCGCCGGCGGACCTGCCGGTGGAAACGGCGGAGAGCTATCTCGCCATCAACCAGCGTACCGCCCGCGTCATCGGCCTGCCCCTTCCGGGAGAAATCCTGATGCAGGCGGATGAAGTCATCCGCTAGACCTTCGACCATGCCCGAATATACCCTGCGCAACCGCCTGATCGCCGCCTTCATCGGACTGGCCATCGTCCCCCTGCTGGTGACGGGGGGACTGCTCGGCTGGCACAACTATTCCCTGCACCTTTCCGATTCCTACGCCCGCCAACAACAGTTGGCCCAGCGCATCGCCGTCCAGCTGACCAGCTTCCTGCAGCAGTTCGAGCTGCGACTGGAGGATGCGGACACTTTGTCCGATTTCGCCGAACTGGATCCTCCCCGGCAGCGCCAGGTGCTGGCCCGGCTGCTCGCCAAGCAGCGCCCCTTCCGGGAAATCTGGTACCGGGACATCGACAACCGCGAGCGGGTGCGCCTGTCGAAGGTGCAGCTGGTGGCGGAAAGGGCAGCCCCCGGAAGCAAGGAGGGCGAGTTCTACCGCTCCGTCCTGGAGGGGAGCCAGGCCTATTTCGGACCCATTTACTACGACCCGGCTACCGGCGAACCCCTGATGGACGTGGGTCTGCCGGTTCTCGACCCGGTGAAGGGGACCGCCGCCGGGGTCCTGGCCGCCCAGGTGCGGGTGAAGGTCATCTGGGAACTGATTGCCGACCTCAAGCTGGGTCCGGGGGAGGATGTCTACATTCTGGACACCCAGCAGCGGATCATCGCGCACCGCAACCCCTCCGTCGTCCTGCGGGAAACCTTGTCCCGCATCGTTCCAGGCAAGGCGCGGCAAGCCGGGCTGAGCGGCGAGGAAGCCTTCATCGCCACCCAAAGCGTGACCGTGGGCCGCCAGTCCTTCACCGTGGTGGTGGAGCGCGCCTCCTCGGCGGCCCTGGTGCCGGCCATGACCGGGCTGAAGATTGTCGGCGGCGTGACCTTCTTCGCCCTCGTCCTCGCCCTCGGGCTGTTCTACGCCGCCCTGCGCCGCATCGTCCATCCAATCCAGGAGGTGGCCGCGGCGGCCCGCGCCATCCGCGACGGCGACCTGGACCGGCGGGTCGCGGTGACCAGCGACGACGAGGTCGGCGAACTGGCCCGGTCCTTCAACAGCATGACCGCCCGCCTGCGTCATACCCTGAAAGAACTGGAAGAGGAGGTGGGGGAGCGCAAGCAGGCGGAGGAACAATTGCGCAACACCACGCGGCTGCTCGACTCGGTGGTGGAAAACATGCCCGACATGCTGTTCCTCAAAAACGCCGGCGACCTGCGCTTCGTCCTGGTCAACAAGGCGGCGGAAGAAGGGCTCGGCTTCAAGCGGGAACAGATGCTGGGCAAGAACGTCCACGATTTGTACCCCGGGAACCAGGCGGACCTTTTCACCCGCGACGACCGGGAGGTGCTGGATTCCATCGAGGTCCGGGACATTCCGGAAGAAACCGCCGAGACCCCCCACCAGGGCACCCGCATCCTGCACACCAAGAAACTGGCCCTGCGGGACGAAAGCGGGCGGGCGACCCACCTGCTGGGCATTTCCGAGGACATCACCGAGCGCAAGCAGGCGGAGAACGCCCTAAGGGAGCTGAACGCCCACCTGGAGGACCGGGTACGGCAACAGACCGAGGAAAACCTGCTCAAGGAGCGCCTGATGCTCCAGCAATCGCGCCACGCCGCCATGGGGGAAATGGTCAGCGCCATCGCCCACCAGTGGCGCCAGCCCCTCAACGCCCTGGGGCTGCTGCTGGCCAACATCCGGGACGACTATGAATTCGGCGAACTGAACCGGCAGTCCCTGGACGGATCGGTGTCCACCGGCCAGAAGCTGATCCAGAAGATGTCCACCACCATCGACGACTTCCGCAACTTCTTCCGCATCAAGGAAACCCGGGAAACCTTCGACGTGGGCGATGCCATCGGAGAAACCGTGAACCTGGTGGCGGCCAGCCTCACCAACAAAAACATCCGGCTGGAACTGGACTGCCCGGCAGGCATCCAGGCGGTGGGCTCGGCCAACGAACTGGGACAAGTGGTGCTGAACCTGATCATGAACGCCAAGGATGCCTGCCTGGAAAAGGGCATCGCCGAGCCCTTCATCTTCGTCGGCCTGGCCGGCGACGGCAAACGGATCGCCCTCACGGTGGAGGACAACGGCGGCGGCGTCCCCCCCGAAGTGGCCGAACGCATGTTCGACCCCTACTTCACCACCAAGGACAGCGGCACGGGAATCGGCCTCTACATGGCTCGAATCATCGTCGAGCGCCACATGGGGGGACACATCGCCTTCACCAACACCGACCGCGGCGCCCGGTTCACCGTGTCCTTCCCCGCCACACCGCCGGAGGCGAAGGAAACCGACCCGCGGAAGCCTGTTTTATTTAATTCGGAGGGGGAAGGCTGAGTTCCCGTGGAACCTAGCCCTTCGACCGGCATGAGGCGTCGCCGTCAGGGCAGCAGGGCCACATAGTCCTTGTAGATGCAGCGGTCCATGACCACCGTCATTCCCGCCGCCTTTGCCCGCTCCGCGGCGGCCTCGTTGACGATGCCCTCCTGAATCCAGATCGCCGGAAGATTCAGGGCCAGGCATTCGTCCACTACCCCGTCGAGGTGCTCGGCGGCGCGGAACACGTCCACCAGGTCGATTTTCTCCGGCACGTCCTTCAGGCTGGGGTAGGCCGTCTCCCCCAGCACCTGGTCCAGCGCCGGGCGCACCGGAATGATGCGGTAGCCGAAGCGCTGCATCGCCTTCGCCACCCCGTAGCTGGGCCGATCCGCCTTGGGGGACAGGCCCACCACGGCGATGGTCTTCACCTTCTGCAGGAGTTCGCGCCGTTCGTCGGCACCCGGATTTTCAAAAACCATGGTCACGTCTCCCCCAGGGGTTTTTCCATAATATAGTCGTCCATCACGAAGCCGCCGCCGATGTCCTGCACCACTGCCTCCCGCACGGTGAAACCGTATTTCCGGTAGGCGGCGATGGCCTGGAGATTCCCCTTGTTCACCGCCAGCGCCAGGACACGGCAGCCCCGTGCCCGCACCGCCTCTTCCACCCGGCCCAGCAAGCGGGCACCGTAGCCGCGCCGCTGGTGGGCGGGATGGACGTAAAGCTTGTCCAGCTTCATCTCTTCCGGCCGGCAGGCGAGAAAGTAGCAGGCGAAGGCCACGATCTCCCCGTCGGCCAGCAGCACCTCCCACCACACGTCCCCCGACGCCAGTTCCGCCCGCATCCACTCCGCGCTATAGCGCTGGGCCAGCATGGTGTCGATCTGGGCTTGGCTGATGATGCCGCGGTAGGTGTCCTGCCACACCACCCGGGCCAGGGCGGCGACAGCCTCGGCCTCTTCCGCTTGCATGGGGCGCAGCTCGATCTTGCTCATGGCATCAATAAGGTTTGGCTTCGCCTTCCGGGCGGGTCTTGAAGCGCTTGTGAAGCCAGAAATACTGCTCCGGCATTTCCTTCACCCGTTGCTCAATGAAGGCATTCATGCGCCGCACGTCCGCCTCCACGTCAGGGGTAGGATAAGCGTCCCAGGCCGGGTAGAAACGCACTTCGTAACCCCGTCCCCAGGGCAGCAGGCGGGTGACGCAGGGGACCACCGCCGCTCCCGCCAAGGCCGCCAGCCGCGGCAGGCCGGTGATGGTGGCGGCGGGAACGTTGAAAAAGGGCGCGAACACCGCGTCCCGGGGGCCGTAGTCCATGTCCGGCAGGTAGTAGAACGGCAGGCCGTCCTTCAGGGCGCGGAGGAGGGGACGCAGACCCTCCTGGCGGGAAACCAGCACCGGCGCGTTGAAGCGGCTGCGGCCTTCCAGCATGCGGCGGTTGAAATGGGGATTTTTCTGGTTGCTGTACATGGAGGCAAGCCGCCCCTCGACGGTGAGCCGGGTCCAGCCCATGTCCAGGCCGACGAAATGAGGCGCGAGAAGAATCGCCGGCCGGCCCGCCAGAGCGTCCAGATGCCCGGCCCCCGCCACCCGCACCAGCCGCCGGAGGCGGGCGGGGGAGGCCCACCACGCCAGCCCCCGCTCCAGCAGGCTGCGGCCGAAGGCCTGGAAGTGGCGCCGGATCAGCGCTTCCCGCCCATCGTCACCCATCTCCGGAAAGCACAGCCGCAGATTGATTCGCGCCACCCGCCGCCGCTCCCGGCCGAAGGCGTAAAGCAGCAGGCCCAGCCCCCGGCCGACCAGGGCCAGCAGAGGCAGGGGCAGGAAGTGCAACAGCCAGATCAGAAACAGCCCGAAGCGAACCATCATCGCAATCCCGTGAGGCGTAAAACATGCGGGGTGAGGGGAACCGCGCCCCACGCGCCCGTCACGCCTCCCCCCTCACGCCTTTCGGCGTCTTGTAGCGGTTGTAGCTCCACAGGTACTGCTCGGGCTTCTGCCGCACCAGATTTTCGATTTCCCGGTTGAGGGCGGCGGCGGACGCCTCCGGTGAGCCGCTCCAGTCCCCGGCGAAGGGCCGTATCCACAGCTTGTAGCCGCGGCCGAAAGGCAGGCGCTCGCCGAAGGCCATCAGCACGGTGGCGCCGCTGGAAGCCGCCAGGCGCCCCACCAGGGTCATGGTGTAGGCGGAGCGGCCGAAGAAGGGCGCCCACACCCCCTCCCCCTGGCCCGGCACCTGGTCCGGCAGGATGCCGATGGCCTCCCCCCGCTTCAAGGCCTTGAGCAGGGCCTTGACCCCGGACAGGTCGGTGGGAGCGAGGGCGGCATGGCCCTGCACCCGGCCGTGGGCCAGCAGGGGCTGGAGCCACTTCAGCTTGGGCGGCCGGTAGAGGATGGTGATGGGGTCTTTCGCCGCGTAGTACAGGCTGGTGATCTCGAAGCAGCCCAGGTGGGGGGTGAGGAAGATGATGCCCTTGCCCGCCTGTTGGGCAGCCTCGATGTGCTCGCAGCCGTCGCATTGGCGGAGCAGGCGCAGGGTGCGCTCCTGGGGGCGGAACCAGATGGCGGGCAGCTCCAGCACTCCCTTGCCGGCCTCGGCCACCGCCCGGCGCAGGACACCCTTGCCGTCCAGGCTGCTGGCGGCCAGGTTTTCCCGCAATCGCGCCCGATAGCGAGGAGACAGGGAATAGACGGCCCATCCTGCAATCCATCCCAGGGAATGGAGCAACCCCAGGGGCAGACGGGCGAACAGGCGGAGCAGGAAAGCGGTCATGGAATCCGATGTTTGACGGGCTGCGGGCAAAAAAATACAATCTGTTCTGTTATGCCGCCGAGTTAATAGGGACAACTTGCGGGCGGGATATAAATACGGCTAAAGCGTCGCCTGCTTCCGCCCCGAAGCCGGCTACGCCGGTTGAATCAGGGGTTATTTCATTTATAGGAGCAGGCATGTCTCAAGAGTTTCTTTTCACTTCCGAATCCGTATCCGAAGGCCATCCCGACAAGGTGGCCGACCAGATTTCCGACGGCGTGCTGGACGCCATTTTAGCCCAGGACCCGTACAGCCGTGTAGCCTGTGAAACCCTGGTGAACACCGGCCTGGTGGTTCTGGCGGGCGAAATCACCACCAACGCGGTGGTGGACTTCCAGCACGTGGCCCGGGAAACCATCAAGCGCATCGGCTACGATGAATCCGCCGGCGGCTTCGACTACCGTAGCTGCGCCGTGCTCGTCACCATCGACAAGCAGTCCCCGGACATCGCCCAGGGCGTGAACGAAGGCCAGGGCATCGACCCCGACCAGGGTGCCGGCGACCAGGGCCTGATGTTCGGCTACGCCTGCAACGAAACGCCCCACCTCATGCCCGCGCCGATCTACTACGCCCACCGCCTGATGCAGCGCCAGGCCGAAGTGCGCAAGGACGGCCGCCTGCCGTGGCTGCGCCCGGACGCCAAGTCCCAGGTCACCTTCCGCTACGTGGACGGCAAGCCGGTGGCCGTGGACGCCATCGTGCTCTCCACCCAGCACGCCCCGGACATCGAGTACACCACCCTCACCGAAGCGATCATCGACGAAGTCATCAAGCCGGTGATCCCCGAGCACCTGTTCACCCCCACCACCAAATACTTCATCAACCCCACCGGCCGCTTCGTGGTCGGCGGCCCCATGGGCGACTGCGGCCTCACCGGCCGCAAGATCATCGTCGACACCTACGGCGGTGCCGCCCACCACGGCGGCGGCGCCTTCTCCGGCAAGGATCCCTCCAAGGTGGACCGCTCCGCCGCCTACGCCGGCCGCTACGTGGCGAAGAACATCGTCGCCGCCGGTCTCGCCACCCGCTGCGAAGTGCAGGTGGCCTACGCCATCGGCATCGCCAAACCGGTGTCCCTGATGGTCAACACCTTCGGCACCGGCAAGATCGCCGACGAGAAGATCGTCCAGCTGATCCAGGAGCACTTCGACCTGCGTCCCAAGGGCATCATCCTCGCCCTCGACCTGCTGCGCCCGATCTACGCCAAGACCGCCGCCTACGGCCACTTCGGCCGGGACGAGCCGGAATTCAGCTGGGAAAACACCGACAAGGCCGACGCGCTGCGCTCGGCTGCCGGCCTGTAAAGACCGGCCCGCAGGGCCTTGTCGGTATTTCGGCGAAGGCTGACATCGCGCAGCGATGTTAAGGCGCAAAGCGCCGGCCGAAGCCAAAATACAGGTAAAGCGGTAACAAAAAGGCTCCACCCTTCAAGGCGGGGCCTTTTTTGTTTCGGGAAACCAACCGCTCAGCACCCCTACCCTCTTCGCCGATTCCCCAAGCTTGCATTATCATATGCCATCCGCATTCGGCAGCCCGGCGCCCCTGTCAGTCCACAACTCCCAACAGCAGAACGCCCGCCCTTCCGAATTTCGCCTTAATTCACGCAACACATTGACCGCCCTATGAAGACCTCCTGGAAAGACAGCATCTATCTGCAACGGGAAGAACTGGCGCGCATATTGCGCGATCCGCTGGCGCAACAGGCCGAGAAATGCGCACCCGCCTGGGGCAACCGGGAGCGGCTGGATGAAATACTCCTGGAAGGCTACCCCACGATCCCCTGTTGCACCTTCCTCTACTGCGTCGGCACCGACGGTATCCAGATCAGCGACAACGTCGGCCGGGAAGGGCTTGCGCCCGAGCACTTCGGCCGCGACCGTTCCGACCGCCCATACATGAAGGAAGCGGTGCCTTCCTGGGGCTTCCTGCTCTCCGACGCCTACATCAGCCTGATGAAGCACCGCCCCTCCCTCACCGCCCTGCAGGTGGTGCGCGACGGCCCCCGCACCCTGGGCTATCTCGGCGCCGACTTCGATCTCAGCGGCCTGCCGGTGACCGCCGGGCTCTACGACGAGCCCGGCTACTGGCGGCAAGTAAAAGGCGACCCGTCGATCCGCGGCACGGTGTTCCAGCAATGCCGCGTCGAAAGCCCCATGGACCGCAACATCGCCCAGGCGCTGTCCATCCTGGAGGAATTGCTGACGCAGCGCGGCGTGTTCCAATGCCAGATACACTTCTCCAGCAGCCAGGCCACCATCTGGACCGTGGACGACCCGTTCCGCTACCGCATGCTGGACCACGAGGCCTTGAGCGACCCGGACATCTGCCTGGTCTACCCGTCCCGCCCCTACCCGGCGGATGCCGCGATTCCGCAGTCCGACATCCGGCAGATTCTGAACGTCATGAAATCCCTGCGCCTCGCCGACCCGAACATCTATCTGCGCATGGCCTCGATCAACCTTTTCAACGGCATGATCAGCCTGACCTTCTCCTGCGACGGGTCGCACTACATGTCACACGTTGAATTCCTGATGAAGGACACTTCGTTCTGGTTCTGAGCGAAGATGGAAACCTTGTCGCGCTTCGCGCGTGTTGTTTGGGTGTCGGGGGCTGCCCGACAGCAGGTTACCTTCTTTTGCTTGCCCAAAAGAAGCGTAACCCAAGAAAAGGGCACCCCACTTCCCCGGCCCTTCGGGCTAAATCTCGGCTTACCGAAAAAATCGGGCGGGCGCCCAAACTCGGGCCTAAAGGCCCTCAGACAAGTGCGCCCGACGGCCCCCCGATTTTCCCGACAAGCCGAGACGGGTCAGAGGGGAGGCAATTCAAAACCTGCGCAGTCTGGTTGCCCTAGTGCCCGCTTCCACCGAGTGCTCCCCTCTCCCTCCGGGAGAGGGGCCGGGGGTGAGGGAAAATCCCCCTCTGCGCCGCCGAGTAGCACAGCCGGGCCGGGGGTAGTCGGCTGAGGGTGTCTGAGGCCGAAGGCCGAGTTCCTCAGCCGCCCGGCTCGGCGAGCAACGCAGGGTACCCGCAGCGAAGCGGAGAGCGGTGTAGTGGGGTCGCCTTCTTTTGCTTACCTTTTCTTGGCGAGACAAGAAAAGTGAGCGGCTCACGGGGCCGCCCCCCGTCTCAAACATCCGCGCGAAGCGCACAAGACCGGCCTCCAAACGCACATACTCCAGTGGTTGAACTGCATAAAAATCACAACTAAATTTCAATTCTCAAGCCCCCCAACTGGATTCACCAATGTTCGACTTCTTCCGAAAATCCAAGGTGGCATGCCTAGACTTAGCCGAAATGTTGGCACCGAGGTTTATTTCGTCCACGATAAAAATGTTCGAGGCTGAGATAAATGAACGAGGAGACCAATCTTGGACTAGAAAGGCAGAACAAACTCATCTTCCAACCTCGCTGCAAGAATGGCTTTTGTTCTGCCTTGCCGCGTATATTCAGGGCTGCCGTATCTCCATGAACCAAGACCAAATACACTTCGCGTTCGTGAAGTACTTTTTGGAGTTGGTTGCCCATAATGTAACTAACGAAGGAATATTCCCAACTGCTGACGAATTCATGAGCCGCTCCCATGAGCGGCTTTCGGAATATCTGGCAGCATTCTCAAATACTCGGCCGGAAGATTCTATGAAAGCTGTCGCACGTGCCTTTCTAGGCAATGTTGGTTGCCCGCCTGATGACATCGTACTCATAGTGGGCGCAAGTGGCAGCTTCATGAGCGAAGCAATTACGTCAAAAGAACTCTTTGATAAAATTCAGAAGAGCTACAGACTTGTGCTTTAGCCGTCCAACGAATTGTTAGCTACGCTGGACCCGATTCAAAAATCCCCCTGTAACCCGCTCCCTCAAAAAATTCAGTTATAATTCAGCCCTCGCCGAGGAGCGCTGCAACGGCCCCCACACCGTCAGGCTCGGCTTTCCAAAGAACTGCGCTCACCTGATTTCAACCCCGTGCCGGGCACGGGATGCCAGGTGAGCAACACCCCCGCATCCCCCCGGCCACAACGTAGGAGTTCGTTATGAACGCTGTGGCTGATACCAAGAATTTCACCGACTACAAAGTCGCCGACATGGCCCTGGCCGATTGGGGCCGCAAGGAGCTTTCCATCGCCGAGGTGGAAATGCCCGGCCTGATGGCCATACGCGAGGAGTTCGCCGCTTCCCAGCCCCTGAAGGGCGCCCGCATCGCCGGTTCCCTGCACATGACCATCCAGACCGGGGTGCTGATCGAGACCTTGCAAGCCCTGGGCGCCCAGGTACGCTGGGCCTCCTGCAACATCTACTCGACCCAGGACCACGCCGCCGCCGCCATCGCCGCCACCGGCACCCCGGTGTTCGCCTACAAGGGCGAATCCCTGGAAGAGTACTGGGACTACACCCACCGCATTTTCGAATGGCCCGGCGAACCCGCCAACATGATCCTGGACGACGGCGGCGACGCCACCCTGCTGCTGCACCTGGGCACCCGCGCCGAGACCGACCCCTCCTGCATCGCCAACCCCACCTGCGAAGAAGAGCGCGTGCTGTTCGCCTCCATCAAGGCCAAGCTGGCGACCTCCCCCGGCTGGTACTCCGAGCGCATCCAGCACATCAAAGGCGTGACCGAGGAAACCACCACCGGCGTGCACCGCCTGTACCAGATGGCCGAGGAAGGCCGCCTGAAGTTTCCGGCCATCAACGTCAACGACTCGGTGACCAAGTCCAAGTTCGACAACCTCTACGGCTGCCGCGAATCCCTGCTGGACGGCATCAAGCGCGCCACCGACGTGATGGTGGCGGGCAAGATCTGCGTGGTGCTGGGCTACGGCGACGTGGGTAAGGGCTGCGCCCAGGCCTTCCGCGGCATGGGCGCCACGGTGATGGTGACCGAGATCGACCCGATCTGCGCCCTGCAGGCCGCCATGGAAGGCTACCGCGTGGTGACCATGGACGAAGTGGCCGCCCTCGGCGACATCTTCGTCACCTCCACCGGCAACGTCCACGTGATCAACCACGACCACATGGTGAAGATGAAGAACGAAGCCATCGTGTGCAACATCGGCCACTTCGACTCCGAAATCGACATCGCCTCCGTGGAAAAGTACCAGTGGGATGAGATCAAGCCCCAGGTGGACCACGTGACCTTCCCCGACGGCAAGAAGATCATCGTGCTGGCCAAAGGCCGCCTGGTGAACCTGGGCTGCGCCACCGGCCACCCCTCCTTCGTGATGTCCGCCTCCTTCAGCAACCAGACCATCGCCCAGATCGAGCTGTACAACAATCCGCAGAACTACGAAAACAAGGTCTACGTCCTGCCCAAGCACCTGGACGAGAAAGTGGCGCGCCTGCACCTGAAGAAGATCGGCGTCCACCTGACCGAGCTTTCCGACACGCAGGCCAAGTACATCGGCGTGCCCAAGGAAGGCCCCTACAAGTCCAACCACTACCGCTACTAAGCGCGCGAGGGGAGAGGAGTGAGAGGTGAGGCGGAAACACCACGACCTTGACGCTTGGCAACTCGCCATCGGCCTGGTCAAGGACGTTTACGCCCTCACCGCCTCATTTCCTACCCACGAAGCCTATGGCCTAACGAGCCAGATTCGCCGCTGTGCCGTCTCCGTTCCCTCGAATATTGCCGAAGGCTGTGCCCGCCTGACGGAAAAGGAATTGATCCATTTTCTCGGTGTCGCCAGGGGCTCCTTGAGCGAACTTGAAACCCAGTTGGTCATCGCGAAAGAGCTCGGCTACCTGGCCGCGGACCTGTTCCCCGAGGAGAAGCTAGACCGGCTTTTTGCCCTTATCGGCGGCTTAATCAACCATCAGAGGAAGCGAATAGACAAATGACCGCCTCACGCCTCACGCGTCACGCCTCACGAGCATTTAGTTTCGAATTCTTTCCCCCCAAGACTCCGGAGGGCATCGACAAGCTGCGGGCCACGCGCAAGCAGCTGGCTCAGACTCAGCCCGAATTCTTCTCGGTGACCTTCGGCGCCGGGGGCTCCACCCGGGACCGCACCCTGGAAACGGTGCTGGAAATCCAGGGCGAGGGGCACCAGGCCGCGCCGCACCTGTCCTGCATCGGCGCCACCCGGGACAGCCTGAAAACCCTGCTGGACGAGTACCGGGCCAAGGGCATCAAGCGCATCGTGGCCCTGCGCGGGGATATCCCCTCGGGCATGGTGGAACTGGGGGATTTCAGCTACGCGGCGGACCTGGTGGCCTTCATCCGCGCCGAGTACGGCGACGCCTTCCACCTGGAAGTGGCCGCCTACCCGGAGTTCCACCCCGAGGCGCCCTCGGCCAAGGCGGACCTGGACAACTTCGCCGCCAAGGTGAAGGCGGGGGCGGATTCGGCCATCACCCAGTACTTCTACAACCCGGACGCCTACTTCCGCTTCCTGGACGAGTGCGACCAGCGGGGGGTGACCATACCCATCGTGCCGGGGATCATGCCGATCTTCAATTTCACCCAGCTGGCCCGCTTCTCCGACGCCTGCGGGGCGGAAATTCCGCGCTGGATGCGCAAGCCCATGGAAGGCATGGCCAACGACCTGCCGGCCCTCCACGCCTACGGCCTGGACGTGGTCAGCGACCTGTGCGACAAGCTCCTGCGGGGCGGCGCGCCGGGCCTGCACTTCTACACCCTGAACCAGGCCGGGCTGATTTCCACCCTGTGGCAACGCTTGGGCTTGTAAATTAAACCGGCCAAGGCCGGTTTTCCCTCACCCCTACCCCTCTCCCGCCCCCGGGAGAGGGGGACGAGGAGCGCCTTCAGCGCATTTGCATAAGGCTGGGAATTTCCCCTACCATGGCCGGATGCGATCCATCCGGCCCTCCCCCCTTCTCCTTCTCGCCGCGGCTTTTGTCCTGGCGGCCGCCGTGGAGCTGTTCTGGCTCCAGCGCCTGAAGCCCCTGGAAAACCGCCTGTCGGACACCTTCGTCCGCCTCCATGCGCTCTCCCAACAGGCCGACCCGGACATCGTCATCGTCGACATCGACGAGAAGAGCCTGGCCCAGATGGCCGACACCGCCGGCAGCTACCCCTGGCCCCGGGCGGTGCACGGGGAACTGGTGGAGGGCATCGAGCGCCAGCAGCCGAAGGCCATCGTGTTCGACATCCTGTTCACCGACCCGGACATCTACCGCAAGGACAGCGACGCCTACTTCAACCAAGCGGTGAGCGCCTACTCCAATATCTATTTCCCCATGCTGCGGCTGCCGCCGACGGGGGATGCCCAGGGCATTCCCCTGGCCGAATACGGCCGCCAGCTGGGTTTCGAGCCGCCCCCCGCCCCGAATCCCGAGGCGAAGGCCGCCGTCGCCCTGCCCGGCGCCCTGGCCCCGGAAAACTGGCGCCTGGGGGCGATCAATTTCCTCGAAGACCCGGACGGCATCGGCCGCCGCTATTATCTTTACCTGGACGCCCGGGGCTGGCGCATTCCCTCCCTGCCGGCCCGGGTGGCGAAGGACCTGGGCTACCCCGTGCCCGCCGCCAATACCCTGCTCCTGGGCTGGCGCGGCCCGGCCCTGGCCCACCGGCATATTTCCTACGCCGACCTGTACGAAGACCTGGCCCGGCAAAAACCCCGGCGCCCCGCGGACGAATTCAAGGACAAGATCGTCGTCATCGGCGCCAGTGCCGCCGGCCTCCACGACATCCGCTCCACTCCGGTGGACAGCCTGCACCCGGCGGTGGAAATCCTCGCCACCGCCCTGGACAACCTGAAGAACCGCGGCTACATGGGGGAGGCGGGAAAAGGGGCGGTGTTCGCCCTGGCCGCCCTGCTCCTGGCCGGCCTGGGAGCAGCCTTCTCCCGGGGCTTGAGCCCCCTCAAGGCCGCCGCCGGGCTGGTTCCCGCCTCCCTCGCCCTGCTGGGAGCGGAATACCTGGCCGTTGGCCGTCTCGTGCTGTTGCCGATATTCGTGCCCCTGGCCTTCGGCTGGACCTATTACCTGGCCGCCACCGTCTACGTCTATCTCAAGGAACGCAAGGCGCGGGAAGAAACCGTCCGCACTTTCAACCGCTTCCTCGACCCCCGGGTGGTGAAGGAGCTGGTGGACCGGGGCCAGACCGCAGAATCCCTGTCCGGCCGGGGGGGTGAACTGACGGTGCTGTTCTCCGACATCCGGGGTTTCACCACCCTGTCGGAAGCCCATACGCCCCATGAGATCGTGGACCTGCTGAACCAGTACTTCAGCCGTCAGGTGGAAGTGATCTTCCGCCACGGCGGCACTCTGGACAAATTCATCGGCGACGCCATCATGGCCTTCTGGGGCGCCCCGGCGGAGGACGAAAAACAGGCCGAACACGCCGTGGCCTGCGCTCTGGAGATGGTGGACACCCTGCTGGCGTTCAAGCAGGAACTGGGGGCCATGGGGGAGACCTTCGACGTGGGCATCGGCATCCACACCGGCCCGGCGGTAGTGGGCTTCATCGGTTCGGAGCAGCGCCAGGACTACACCGCCATCGGCGACACGGTGAACCTGTCCAGCCGCATCGAGGGCCAGACCAAGGGGGTGGCGCGGATCCTGGTGTCCTCCGACACCGTGGCCCGCTGCGGGAGCGCGTTTGACTTTGTGGACCACGGCTCATATAAAGTGAAGGGACGCACCCAGGAAGTACAACTATTCGAACCGAGGAGAAAGAATCCGTGAAACGGACACGCATATTGGCTGCCGCGCTGGCCTTGGCGGCCAGCTTCGCCGCCTGGGCCGAAACCGGCCAGACGGTGAAAGCCACCGACCTGAAGAAAACCCCCTTCGCCGACGGCGAAACCCTCGCCTCCCTGCCGGAAAATACCACGGTGGAAGTCCTCAAGCGCCAAGGCCCCTGGATGCAGGTCAAATCCGACGGCAAGGAAGGCTGGGTGCGGATGCTCTCCCTGCGCCTCGGCAATGGCTCCGCCAAGGGCAGCGGCACTGCGGCCGGGCTCGGCGGCCTGCTCAACATCGCCCGTACCGGCAGCAGCGGCACCACCGTCGCCACCGGGGTGCGCGGCCTGACCAAGGAAGAACTGGCGAATGCCCAGCCCAACCCGGAAGAAATGACCAAGCTCAAGCAGTACACCGTCAGCACCAAGGAAGCACGCACCTTCGCCGCCGCCGGCGGGCTCAAGGCCCAGCAGGTGGAGTACCTGGCCAAGCCGGCGTCCACGGCGAACAGCGGCAACCAGACTTCCACCTGGGGAGACAGCCAATGAACAAGCGCCTTGCAATCCTGTTGGCCGCCCTGGCCGTACCCGCCTCCGGCTACGCCCTCGACCTGGGCAACATCAATTTGAACCGCATCGGCAGCGTCCTCAAGAACGTGCAGGAGGCCAACCGGGAAGTTCCGGAAAAGGAAGAGGTCGCCATCGGCGAACAGATGGCCTCCACCCTGCTGGGCGGGGCGCCCCTGGTCAACAACGCCAAGCTGGAAAAATACGTCAACGACGTGGGCCGCTGGCTGGCCTTGCAAACCGAACGGCCGGAACTGGTGTGGCATTTCGGCGTGCTGGACAGCGAAGCGGTCAACGCCTTCGCCGCGCCGGGAGGCTACATTTTCGTCACCAAGGGGTTGCTGAAGCGGCTCAACAGCGAGGCGGAACTGGCGGGCGTCCTATCCCACGAGATCGCCCACGTGCTGCAGAAGCATCACTTGAAAGCGATCCAGAAGAACGCCTCCTACGGCGCCTTTGCCGAAGTGGCCACCATGGCGGTGGAAGCCAACAGCGATGGCGCCAAATCCCAGATACTGGCCAACCTGGTCCAGGGCACCAAGGAACTCTACGCCCGCGGCCTGGACAAGGACGACGAGTACGAAGCCGACCGCATGGGCATCGTGATCGCCGCCCGGGGCGGTTACGATCCCTTCGCCCTGCCGGAGGTGATCCACGACCTGGAAAAGCTCAACCCCAAGGACCCGGGCGCCGCCCTGCTGTTTGAAACCCACCCGGTGCCGGTGGACCGGCTCAAGGCCATCGACCAGGCCGCCGGCGACAAGCTGGATGCCTATGGCAGCCAGCCCACCCTGGCCGCCCGCTTCCTCAAGCACAAGCCCAACGGCAAGTAGCCCTCTCCTGACCGCGCCGCCCTCTCCGGGCGACGCGGCTCAGTCGTCGCCGCCCCGCTGCTTTTCCCCCTTCCCGCCCATCAGCGGCTTCATGGCCGTGCGCAGGCTGGCAAACACCCTGGAATGGTCCTTCTCCACCCCCGCCAGCAGCTGCTTCAGCTGGTAGCGCTGCATGGGCTTGGAAAAACAGGCCGGACAATTCTCGAAGATCACCGGCAGATGGGCATTGCGGGCGAAGGCCAGGGTCTGCCGCTCCCGCACGTAGGCGAAGGGGCGGATCACCCGCAGGTCGCCGGCGTCGATGGTGTAGTGGGCCTGCATGGTGCGCAGCTTGCCGCCGAAGAAGGCGGACATGAGGAAGGTTTCCGCCAGGTCGTCCAGGTGCTGGCCCAGGGCCAGCACGTTGCAGCCCTGCTCCCGGGCCGCCCGGTAGAGGATGCCCCGGCGCATGCGGGAGCAAAAGGCGCAGAAGGAATCCCCCACCATGCTTTTCTCCGCCTGGGCGACGATGGGCTGGCTCTCGAAGAAGTAGGGCACCCCCAGCTCCGCCAGGTAGGCCTTGAGGGGGCTGGGGTCGAAATCCGGCGACTGGGGGTCCACGGTGCAGGCGGCCAGTTCGAAGCGGATCGGGGCCTTCTGTTTCAGGTGCAGCAGGACGTGGAGTAGGGACAGGGAATCCTTGCCGCCGGACAGGCCCAGCAGCACCCGGTCGCCGTCGCGGATCATGTCGAAATCGCCGATGGCCCTGCCGGTGGCCTGAATCAGAGTTTTGGGGGGATTGACCGCTTCGCTCACAAGCTCGCGCTCCGGCCGCCGTCCACCGGCAGGATCACCCCGGTGACGTAAGGGGCGTCGTGGATCAGGAAGGTCACCGCCTTGGCGATGTCCTCCGGGCCACCTTCCCGCTTGAGCAGGGTGTGGGCGACGATGCGGCGACGCTCGCCGTCGTCGAAGGTGGGGTCTTCTTCCGGCCAAAGGATGGGGCCGGGGGCCACGGCGTTGACCCGCACCTCGGGGCCCAGCTCGTGGGCCAGGGATTTGGTCAGGGCCACCAAGCCGGCCTTGGCGATACTGTAGACGACGTAGCTTTTCATCGGCCGTTCGGCGTGGATGTCGGCGATGTTGACGATGCAGCCGTGGGCGTGGCGCAGGGCGGCCGCCGCGGCCTGGGACAGGAACAGGGGGGCCTTGAGGTTGGTGCCCACCAGGTCGTGCCAGTCCTGTTCCCGAATCTCCCCCACCGCCGTGGGATAGAAGCTGGAGGCGTTGTTCACCAGCACGTCCAGGCGGCCGAAACGCTCCAGGGTCGCCGCCACCAGCTGCGGCAGCCGTTCCGTGTCGTGGAGGTCGGCCTGCACCAGGGCCGCCGAGTCCGGCCGCTGCCGGTTCAGTTCCGCCGCCAGGGCCTCGGCGTCGCCGGAGGAAGAACGGTAATGGATCATCACCCGGGCGCCCAAGCCGTGCATGCGCCGGGCGATCACCGCCCCGACCCGCTTCGCCCCGCCCGTAATCAGCACAACCTTGCCTTGCATGGTATAGTCCCTGGCCTGTTTTTCCGGCTTTGAATTTACCACAAATGGCCCCACTCCCGGCCCCCTCCGCCGACGCCCAGCGGCACAGCGACGCCCTGGCCGAACTGATCCGCGCCGAAATCGCCGCCGACGGCGGCTGGCTTTCCTTCGCCCGCTACATGGAGCTGGCCCTCTACGCCCCCGGCCTCGGCTACTACAGCGCCGGGGCCCGCAAGCTGGGAGCGGAGGGAGATTTTGTCACCGCGCCGGAACTCTCCGCCCTCTTCGGCCGCACCCTGGCTCGGCAGGCGGCCCAGGTGCTGGGGGAATGCGGCGGCGACATCCTGGAGCTGGGCGCGGGTTCGGGCAAGTTGGCCGCGGACCTGCTGGGGGAGCTGGAAATCCGGGGCGCCCTGCCGGAACGCTACCGCATCCTGGACGTGAGCGCCGATCTGCGGCAGCGCCAGCAGGCGCTGCTGGAAAGCCGCCTGCCCCATCTCGCAGGCCGGGTGGAATGGCTGGACGAATTGCCGCAACGCTTCACCGGCCTGATCCTGGGCAACGAGGTGTTGGACGCCCTGCCGGCCCATCTGGTTGCCTGGCGCGGGGGGAAAATCTTCGAGCGCGGCGTGGCGCTGGAAGACGGCGAATTCGCCTGGGAGGACCGGCCGGCGGACAATCCCGCCCTGCTCGCCGCCACCGCGAACATCGCCGCCCCCGACGGCTACCTGAGCGAAATCTGCCTCGCCGCCCCCGCCCTGATGCGCTCCCTGGCCGAACGGCTGGAGCGGGGCGCGATGCTGTTCCTCGACTACGGTTTCGGCGCCGCCGAGTACTACCACCCCCAGCGCCGCCAAGGCACCCTGATGTGCCACTACCGCCACCACGCCCACGACGACCCGTTTTACCTGCCGGGCCTACAGGACATTACCGCCCACGTGGATTTCAGCGCCGTCGCCGAGGCCGGAGTCGACGCCGGCCTGGACTTCCTGGGCTACACCAGCCAGGCCCATTTCCTCATCAACTGCGGCATCACCGACCTCCTAGCCCAAGTGCCGGCGGAGGACGCCGCCGCCTACCTGCCCCTGTCCAAGCAGGCGCAAAAGCTGCTCTCCCCGGCGGAAATGGGGGAGCTGTTCAAGGCCGTCGCCCTGGGCCGGGGCATCGCGGCGCCCCTGGCCGGTTTTGCACGGGGCGACAAAAGCCCTATGCTTTAAGCATCCCCGGGACACCTGAACGCGGGGAAAGGACCGTTCCCTGTCATGGCCCCGAAAACAATCCTTCGAAAATCGGCGCTCTATCTCGCACTGCTGGCTGCCGCGGCACTGCTCGCCTGGTTCGCCTATTCCCGGACGCGCCCGACCGTGGCCGTGGAGAGTCCCACCCGGGGCCCGGCGGTGGAGGCGGTATACGCCACCGGCACGGTGGAGCCGGTGGTGTGGGCCAAAGTGGCGCCGGTCACCAGCGGCCAGATCGTGGACATTCTGGCCCGGGACGGGGACCCGGTGAAAAAGGGCCAGCCCCTCGCCCGCCTGGATGACCGGGAAAAGCGGGGCAACCTGGAACTGCTGGCCGCCCGGCGGGATTTCCTCCAATCCGAGCTGGCCCGCGCCGAACAACTCCACCGTCGGGGCTTCATCAGCTGGCAAGGCCGGGAACAGGCCACCAGCGAGCTGAAGCAGGCGGAGGCCGCCCTGGCTGCCGCCGCCAAACCCCTGGCCGATACCCTGCTCACCGCCCCCATGGACGGGGTGGTGCTGCGCCAGGACGGGGAACCGGGAGAGACGGTTTCCGCCGCCCAGACCCTGTTCTGGGTGGGCCAGCCGGCCCCCCTGCGGGTCATCGCCGAAGTGGACGAGGAAGACATTCCCCTGATCCATCCGGGCCAGCGGGTGTTGATCAAGGCCGATGCCTTCCCCGGCCAAGTGCTGGAAGGCAAGGTGACCGACATCACGCCCAAGGGCGACCCGATCAACAAGAGCTACCGGGTGCGGGTGGGCCTGCCGGAAAACACGCCCCTGCGGGTGGGGATGACCACCGAGGTGAACGTGGTAGTGAGGGAGGAAACCGACGCCCTGCTGGTTCCCGCCGCCGCGGTTTCCGGCGGCAAGGTGTGGGTAGTGGAGAATGGCCGGGCCAGGCGGATGCCGGTGAAAACCGGGGTGCTGGGGGAAAAGAAGGCCGAAATCCGGGAAGGGCTAAGGGGCGACGAGGCGGTCATCGCCGACCCGCCGCCGGGATTGAAGGAAGGCGACGCGGTCGCCGTCAAACCGTGAAAATCTTGAACCGCAGAGGACGCAGAGGCCCGCAAAGGAAGGCCGAAGAATTTGTTTTCCTCCGCGCCCCTCTGCGTCCCCTGCGGTAAAAATCATGCCTTTGACCCTCGACATCGCCCTCACCCACCTCAGGAACCGCAAGCGCCAGACCCTGGTTTCGGTGCTGGGGGTGGCCATGGGGGTAGGGTTTTTCATCGCCATGGCGGCGATGATGCAGGGCTTCCAGCATTACTTCATCGCCAAGGTGATCGACGTCTGGCCCCACGTGGTGATCAAGGACGAGTTCCGCACCGCGCCGCCCCAGCCGGCCCAGAGGCTGTGGCCGGAGGGGGCGGTGGAGTTGCGGGGGCTGAAGCCCCTGGAGGAGCTGCGGGGCATCCGGGACGCCAAGACCATGATCGCCGAGCTCAACCGGCGGGAGGGCCTGGCCGCCGCGCCCACCCTGCGGGGGCAGGTGTTCCTGCGCTTCGGTTCCAAGGACGTTTCCGCCACCCTGGTGGGCATCAACCCGGAGCAGGAGCGCCGGGTGAGCCGCCTGGAGAGCGACCTCACCGCAGGCCGCCTGGACGACCTTTACAGCGTGGCCAACGGGATCATCCTCGGCGAGGGGGTGGCGACCAAGGTCGGCGCCAAGCTCCACGATACCCTGTCGGTGATCTCCCCCGCCGGAGTGATCCTGAAAATGAAGGTGGTGGGGCTGTACCGTACCGGCATCACGGTGATCGACAGCTTCGAAGCCTACGCCCTGCTGAAGAAAAACCAGATCCTGCAAAACCGCCCCAACGTCATCAACCAGGTGCGCATCCGCCTGGACGACGTGGACCGGGCCCATGCCGTGGCGGCCGCCATCGAGGCCCGCTACGGCTACCGCACCGAGTCCTGGGAGGAGACCTACGAGAACATCCTGGGCATTTTCGTCATCCAGAACGCCATCATGTATTCCACCGTGGGGGCGATCCTGATCGTCGCCGCCTTCGGCATCTTCAACATCATCTCCACCGTGATCCACGAGAAGACCCGGGACATCGCCATCCTCAAGTCCATCGGCTTCGAGGAGGGGGACATCCGGCGCATCTTCCTGCTGGAGGGGCTGGCCGTCGGCTTGGTGGGCACCCTGCTGGGATGGGCGCTGGGCTATGGGCTGACCCAGATGCTGGGCGCCATCCGCTTCAACATCGAAGGCATCATTTCCGCCCAGGGCTTCTTCCTCCACTACTCCCTCCTCCACTACCTCATCGCCGGCGGTTTCGCCGTCGCCTCCTCGGTGCTGGCGGCCTACCTGCCGGCCCGCAAGGCGGCGCGGCTGAATCCGGTGGAGATCATTCGGGGGGCCGCGTGAAGGGCGAAAACCATTTCACCGCAGAGGACGCGGAGGGCGCAGAGAAAAACAAATTCGTCGGCCTTCCTTTGCGCTCCTCTGCGGTCCAAGATTGTTGCGGGGCAACCCTATGACCGCCCCCATTTTGGAGGCTCGCGGCCTCACCCGCGTCCTGCCGGGACCGGTGCCGGTGACCCTGGTGAAGGACATCGACCTTGCCGTGGAGCGGGGGGATTTCGTCGCCATCAGCGGCCCTTCCGGCTCCGGCAAGTCTTCCCTGCTGTATCTGCTGGGGCTGCTGGACAGCCCCACCGCCGGCTCGGTGCGGCTGGAAGGGCGGGACACCTCCCGCCTCGACGGCACCGAGCTGGCCCGGCTGCGGCTGACCCGGCTGGGCTTCGTGTTCCAGTTTCATTTCCTGCTGCCGGAATTCACTGTGCTGGAAAACGTGACCATTCCCATGCGCCGCCTGGGGGGACGGGGCGAGGAGGCGATGAGGGGCAGGGCCGTGGAACTGCTGGCGGAACTGGGCCTGGACAAGGAACACGACAAGCGCCCCGACCAGCTCTCCGGCGGCGAGCGCCAGCGGGTGGCCATCGCCCGGGCCCTGGCCAACGACCCCCTGATCGTGCTGGCGGACGAGCCCACCGGCAACCTGGACACCAAGAACGGCCAGATCGTGTTCGACATCTTCGCCCGCCTGGCGGCGGAGAAGGGCCAGACGGTGATCACCGTCACCCACGACCCCCGCCTTTCCGCCCAGACCCGGCGGCAGATCCACTTGGTGGACGGCATGATCGCGCCTTGAGGGTGCCCGCCTTCATCCCGTATACTTGGCGGATTCCCCAAGGCGCCGGCCATGACCACCAAACCCAAATCCGTCACCGACCTCGCCAAGGCAGCCCTCTACCGCCTGTCGGAACTCGGCCTGCCCCCCACCCCGGAAAACTACGCCCAGCACTACTACGACATCCTCGGCAGGCACCCCTCCGCAGCCGTGGAGGAAGGGGAACCGGGGGAAGTGGTCGATAAGCAGCTTCTCGACGAGGTGGACCAGATACTGAACTCCGTCGCCCAGAAGACCTCCCAGCTGGCGGAAAGCCTCAACGCCCGCAACGAAGAAATGCGGATCACGGTGGGGGACCTCAGCCGGAGCGAGGAAAAGGGCACCATGATGAAGCTCCTGGGCACCATCCTCACCACCACCGACGCCATCCTCACCACCACCGGCGACGCCTACGACGGCCTGATCGTCACCCGCCAGGCCCTGGACCAGATCAAGACCGAATTGCAGGAAACCCGGCGCCTGGTGCAGGAGGATGCCCTCACCGGCGCCCAGAACCGCCGCGGCATGGAAGCCTCCCTCCACCGGGAGGTGTCCCGTTCCCACCGTCACGGCCACAAGCTCACGGTGTCCATGCTCGACATCGACCATTTCAAGAAAATCAACGACAAGCACGGCCACGACGCCGGCGATCAGGTGCTGGTGCACCTCACCACCCTCATGCGCTCGGTACTGCGGGAGTCCGACATCCTAGCCCGTTATGGCGGGGAGGAGTTTCTGGTCATTCTTCCCGACACCGACGTCAACGGCGCCCAGTTCATGCTGGACCGGCTGCAGAAGGTAGTCGCCTCCACCCCCCTCCAGTACCGGGACAAGAGAATCCCCTTTGCCTTCAGCGGCGGGGTCGCCCAACTGCAACCCAAGGAAAAGGCCCAGCCCCTGGTAATCCGGGTGGATGCCGCGCTCTACGAGGCCAAGCGGGCGGGGCGGAATTGCATTAAAATAGCGGCCAACTGATTACCTAACGGCGTTCTTGCGCCCTTTTCCGGCAACTTCCTCCTATGAAACCCTCCTTTCTCGAACGCCTCAAGCAACGCGTGCTGCTGTGCGACGGCGGCACCGGCACCCTGATCCAGGCTGAAACCTGGGACCTGGAAAAAGACTTCCTCGGCCTGGAAAACTGCTCCGAAGTGCTGGTGCTCACCCGCCCCGACTTCGTGGAAAAGGTGCACAGCGCCTACTTCTCCGCTGGAGCCGACTGCGTCGAAACCAACACCTTTGGCGCCAACAAGGTGGTACTGGCCGAATTCGGCCTCACCGACCGCACCCGGGAAATCAACGTCAAGGCGGCGCAAATCGCCTGCGCCACCGCCGCCAAGTTCGCCACCCCCGACCAGCCCCGCTACGTGCTGGGCTCGGTAGGCCCCGGCACCAAGCTGGCGAGCCTCGGCCACATGGACTACGACGAACTGGAGGATTCCTACGCCGAACAGGCCCGGGGCCTGATCGAGGGCGGCGTCGACGCCTTCCTGCTGGAAACCAACCAGGACATTCTCACCATCAAGGCAGCGGTGAACGGCTGCAAGCTGGCCCGCACCGAGATGGGCCGGGAAGACCTGCCGATTTTCGTCCAGGTGACCATCGAAGCCACCGGCACCATGCTGGTGGGCAGCGACATCGCCGCCGCCGCCACCGCCATCGACGCCCTGGATGTGGACGGCATGGGCCTCAACTGCGCCACCGGCCCCACCGAAATGGCCGAGCACGTGAAGTGGCTGGCCGAGCACTGGCGCCGCAACATTTCCGTCATGCCCAACGCCGGCCTGCCCATGCTGGTGGACGGCCAGACCGAATACCCCCTGATTCCCCAGGAACTGGCCGACTGGCACCGCCGCTTCGTGGAGGAGGACGGGGTCAACCTGATCGGCGGCTGCTGCGGCACCACCCCCGGCCACATCGCCGCGGTGCGCCAGATGCTCGACGCCCGGGAAAACCAGGCGCCGGTGGCGCGCCAACCCCAGTGGGAGCCGGCGGTGTCGTCCCTCTACAACGCCGTGGCCCTGCGCCAGGAGAACGCGGTGTTCGCCATCGGCGAACGCTCCAATGCCAACGGCTCGAAGAAGTTCCGCGAACTGCTGGCGGAGGAGAACTGGGATGCCCTGGTGGGCGTCGGCCGCGAGCAGGTGAAAGAAGGCTCCCACGCCCTGGACGTGTGCGTGGCCTACGTGGGGCGGCCCGAGGCCAGCGACATGGCGGAGCTGATTTCGCGCTACCGGGGCCAGATTTCCGTGCCCCTGATGATCGATTCCACCGAAACCCCGGTGATCGAAACCGCCTTGAAGCTCATCGGCGGCAAATCCATCATCAACTCGATCAACTTCGAGGATGGCGAGGAAAAAGCCGCCACCGTCCTCCAGCTGGCGAAGAAATTCGGCGCCGCCGTGGTGGCCCTGACCATCGACGAGCAGGGCATGGCCAAGGAAGTGGACGACAAGCTGCGCATCGCCCACCGCCTCTACGACTTTGCCGTGAACCAGCACGGCCTGCCCGCCTCCGACCTGCTGTTCGACCCCCTGACCTTCACCATCTGCACCGGGGTGGAGGCGGACCGCAACCACGGCGTCAGCACCCTGGACGCCATCGAGCGTATCGCCAAGGAACTGCCGGAGTGCCAGATCGCCCTGGGGCTGTCCAACATCAGCTTCGGCCTCAACGCCGCCGCCCGCCACGTGCTGAACTCGGTGTTTCTGGCCCACGCCCAGAAGCGGGGCATGACCGGCGCCATCATCCACGTCTCCAAGATCATGCCCCTGCACAAGATCGACGAGGCCCACCGCCACGCGGCGGAGAACCTGATCTTCAACCGCTGGGAGGAGGGCCGCGACCCCCTGCTGGCGTTCGTCGACATGTTCAAGGACGCCAAGGCGGTGGAAGTGCAGAAGGTCAAGCCCGCCACCGTGGAGGAGGCGCTCAAACAGCGCATCGTGGACGGCGACAAGCAGGGCCTGGAAGAAGACCTTGCCGCGGCGATGGCGAAATACCCGCCCCTGGAGATCATCAACACCCTGCTCCTGGACGGCATGAAGACCGTGGGTGAGCTGTTCGGCTCGGGCGAAATGCAGCTGCCCTTCGTGCTGCAAAGCGCCGAAACCATGAAAGCCGCGGTGGCCTACCTGGAACCCCACATGGCGCGGGCCGAAGGCAGCCACAAGGGCACCATGGTGCTGGCCACGGTGAAGGGCGACGTCCACGACATCGGCAAGAACCTGGTGGACATCATCCTCACCAACAACGGCTACAAGGTGGTCAACATCGGCATCAAGCAGCACTTGGACGCCATCCTGGAAGCCGCCGGCGAGCATAAGGCCGACGCCATCGGCATGTCCGGCCTGCTGGTGAAGTCCACCGTGATCATGAAGGAAAACATCGCGGAGATGGCCAAGGCCGGCTGGACCACCCCGGTGATCCTCGGCGGCGCCGCCCTGACCCGGCGCTTCGTGGAAGAGGACTGCCGGGCGGCCTATTCGGTGGGGGAGAACGTCCACTACGCCAAAGACGCTTTCGCCGGCCTCAAGCTGATGGACGGCATCGTGGCGGCCAAGGGCTGAACTTCCGGCGAGCGAAAATGACTATGATGAACATCAAGCCATTTCGCCGGATGCCGCCATGAAACATCTCACCCCCAAGGAAGCCCACGAATTCCTGCAGGCCAACCGCGATGCAGTATTCATCGACGTGCGCAGCGAACTGGAATTCCTCTTCGTCGGCCACCCGGTCGGCGCCATTCCCATCGCGTGGTACGACACCCCCGACTGGGACCTCAACCCCCACTTCGTTTCCGAAGTAAAAATGGCCGCCAGCTTCAACCGCCCGGTGGTGCTCATCTGCCGTAGCGGCAAGCGCTCGGTGGAGGCCGGGCTGAAGCTGGAAGAGGCCGGACTCGGCGAGGTCTACAACGTGCTCCACGGCTTCGAGGGCGACCTGGACGAGGAACATCGCCGGGGGACCGTGAACGGCTGGCGGCATGATGGGTTGCCGTGGGAGCAATGCTGAGGGGTTGGTCGCGCTTCGCGCGGATGATTGAGTGCCGGGGGTAGCCCGGCGGGCTAGTCACTTTCTTTTGCGGAATTATGTAGCAGCCGCACAACATACTAATTATCAAAGAGATAATTTACATTCAATGCGGTCCTGCCCGGACGGTTTCAGTCGTACTCGCCTAAACCGGCCGGCGGCACACTCCGCGTCGTCCATCCCTTTAGGAGATAAGCGGGGCTGCTTCTTCGTCGAGTTCAGCTAATCGCGCAAGGTGGTCAGTTTGTTTCTTTAGCAACACTTCAAACCGTGGATTGTCTGGGGTAGCGCATTTTGCAAATGCCATATTGCGCATTTCTTCTGCGATTGCCGTCAAATTGGCATGGATGGCCCTGCACTCTGCGTAATAGGCGTCTAACATCATGATTTGTCCTTTATATTCAGGCGTTCAGCATGAGTTTGCCGATGACAATTCTACAGCTTCCTCGTCGTTATTATGTTCATCCGCAGAGTAAACGGGAGGAGGAATCTCTATGTTCGAAATTAAAAGTTCCGTGGCACGCCGGGAGGATTTAACGTTGTAATCCAAATAAATTGGCTGAATTTTATTTTGTGCATACAACTCGTGAATGCGTGGGTGGTCGTCATAACTGACTAGCCAGGGGTATCCTTGCGCCCCGATAAACCCCGCTAAATCAATATGGTGTTGGTCTTCATAGAAATACCGATAAAGCTTTTTACCCTGGCTGTAATACGGTGGATCAATATACATAAAATTGAAACCCGTCGATATTTCTTCTGCATTTCGGCGCATAAAACCGATTGCATCCCCAAAATGGAGGTCAATCAAATCGCTATAAGAGGATACAGCTTGTATTTGCTCAATAAGGCGCGGTTTGTTGAAACGGCATCCTATCCCATATTTTGACGATTGATTACGCCCACCAATAGGCCCAGCACCAATAATTCCTGAAAAATTGGTACGATTAAAAAACAATCCGGCCAATCCCAACTCAAGCAACGTGAATTCGTTGTTCTCTGGCGCTTGAATGCCCCGATAAGGCTGAAATTCCTGCCATGTCTCAATCGTAATGTCGAGATCGTTAACTGCCGAACAGAGGCTATCAGGGTCATGCAAGACAGAATGCCAGAAGGCATAAATCAGCGGATCGCGCTCAACCCAAACAGCGTTGGAAATGCAATTTTTTCCCAGTAATCCTAGTGAAACAGAGGCGCCACCCAGATATGGCTCATAAAAGGTGCAACCAGTTAGCAAATGGGCTTCTAGCACGTCGGCAATATAATCTGTAAGAAGTGCTTTACCTCCGGGGTAACGTAACGGGCTAACTGGTGCTGGATTAGGCATTTTCACCCTCCAAATCATGGTCGTTGCCTTCGACGATATGCTTAATTAAAGGACGTAGAAGCCGTGCGGCCGCTTTGACAACGATTTCATCAGCTTCAACCCACCGCCCGTGGACGATGAAATCCAGGTGGTTTTTAAGAGCGGATTTATCAAGCGAGTCCAAAGCATCGGCGGCACGATGATGACTAAAAATTTGATTCTGTTTGTTTGCACAGAACGAAATAAGAGCTTGCAAACCAATATCCTTGCCGCCGCTCTTTTTATTAAGTTCTTTTGTTTTTCCAGACTTCTTAACCTGATACGTCAGTGCAGACTCAAACAAAGCACGGAGCAGCATTGCTGATGCAATGGGAAAATCCCCAGGCCGAATTTGAGTAATTTCTTTGGTTAAAGCAATCAAACGGTCGTCATTGACTGTACAAATCAATTTTTCAAAGAATTCCGACGCCTTGGCTGATTGTGGGGAGCCAGTTTTTCCTTTGCCATTTCCTTTACTTCCCGCGCTTCCCTGCTTTGCTCCAGACGTTCCGGGCGTGGCGCCAGATGCCCCGCTTCCTGGGCCACCTGATGATTGTTGGGGGTTTTTATTTTCGCTGGTATCACTCCCGCCGCTTCCGCTCGGCTGCAATTTGCTTTGCAATATAAAGGTTGAAAATACTTCTTCTGCTGTTGTGCGGGTGTTTGCCCAAGGTTTTCTAGCCGGTGGAGTCGGAATAAAGAAACATCGGGCAATATGGTGCATATACTGACCAAATTCGTCAGTCGGAAGCGAGCTAGTTACGTGATCATGCTCGTCGAATGTGAGCCCGATCCTGTCCTTTACGCCGGCCAAGGTGAAGAAGCGTGTAAACGCATTTGTTTGGAGCGTCTGATCAGTGAGACGTTCTAATTCACTAGAATTCCAGGCTCGGTGATCCAAATCCAACACATAACGGAGAAGGCGATATTCCCTAATGGAAGTACGCAAGACCGATTGCTTCGCCCCGAGTTTTTCCGCAATCTGGGCTAAATCATAGCCAGCCTCCAGCAGCTTCGAGGCGCGACGCATCTTTGCCGTTGTTCGCCACCTGGCAATCCCAGGCTCAGTATGCCTCTTTGTAATTGTCGGTTCGGCGGCATCACGATCTGGTGCTATATCTGCCTTGATGTCCTTGATCGCATCTTTGACTTCTTGGCTCGCCATGGGAAATTTTTTCTTGAACTTCTCAGGCACAAGCTCAGGCTTGAGAAGCAATTGGCAGGCACAAACACGCCGATTTCCCTCAACGACCACATTTTTTCGATTTTCCTTGCAAACGATGATGCGTTCGCCCGGCATCAAACCGCCGAAAGCAACAATTTCTTTGGCAAGTTCTACGACATCTTCATGAGCAAGCAATTTATGCCGAATTTCGTCCTGTTCGGCATCGCCTGCAACTTCGATACGCGGATTTTGGGCGTCGAGCATTACCTTGAGTGGATTTAGAACCGCTTCAGCCCATTTCTTCTGTGCCATACGCTCCCTTTCGATTAATCCCCTGAGACCTGTTCAGTTTTCGTCTGTTCTTTTGACGCCTTTTCCCATTCACGCACCACTTTCACAATATCGTCGTCTTCCAGAAGATTCAGTAGATTCAACAATGCCTTCATGGCTAACGGGGCATTGGTGCCCCGCAGGTATTCCAAATAAGTCCGATGTCCCACGCCGATCCTCTCGGCCATTTCCGCCTGAGTAATGCGCTTCTTGTTTTCCTTGGCCGCGACCATGTTGTGGGCCTTGGCGATGATTTCCTTTAGTTCCAGCCCCACCTGACGCCCGTGACAGTTATCGGATGATCTATTGAATCATAATCTTATATTAACGTCTATGTAGCTATCGTTAATAGACATAAAAAAATCTAAAAAATGATTTTTTATATCTGTCGTTGCTTGCTCAATGTACATATTTATGTATACTTAATGCATGGACATAACAAACGGATGTTGATCATGCACAAGCAACACTTTCTCCTCTCCGCAAAAGCCCGCACCCTATCGGTGCTGCAAGTGATGCAGATGAGCGACGCGGAAGCCTTCGAGGTGTTCAAGGAGATTCGTTGGGGTGCTGGCGAGGAAGTGGCCTGCCCGGTGTGCGGCGTGGTGGAGCGGCACTACTTCCAGCGCACCCGCAAGCAGTGGCGATGCAAGTCCTGCAACCACACCTTCTCGGTGACCAGCGGAACGATCTTCGCCTTCCATAAGCTGCCGTTGAAGGTGTATCTGGCGGCCATCGCCCTCTACGCCAATGCCGTGAAGGGCATTTCGGCGTTACAGTTGAGCCGCGACCTGGGCGTCCAGTACAAGACCGCCTTCGTCCTGGCCCACAAGATTCGGGAATCGCTGATGGAACACCGGGACGTTGAGCCCCTGGCGGGGGAGGTCCACATGGACGGCGCCTACGTGAACGGCCATGTCCGCCCCAAGAACAAGAAGGCGGAACGGATCGACCGGCGCTTAGCGAAGCATCAGAAGCCCTCCAAGCGCTGCGTGTTCGTGATGCGCCAGAAGTGCGAGGAGCTAGCCGAAGAGCGCAGCGGCGCCAATAAGACCCTGACCTTCGTCATCAAGAACGAGAACCAAGCGGATGTGATGCATCTCGCAGGCCGGTTCGTCGCCCAAGGCTCCACCATCTGCGCCGATGAATCCAACGCCTACGACCTGCTCCACGCCAAATACGAAACCCGCCGGGTGAATCACCAGATGGAGTACCGGGCCGACGATGGCACCACCAACAACCTCGCCGAATCCTACTTCTCCCGCTTCCGCCGGATGCAGTACGGCCAAGTGCACAAGTTCGGCAATCTTTATCTGGCGAACTACGCCAACGAGGCCGCCTACCGGGAGGACACCCGGCGCTGGAGCAACGGCCAAATCTTCCGGGACATCGTGAAGAAGTGCGCCCGAACCCGGACGCACCATGACTGGTGCGGGTACTGGCAGGGGAACAAGCGGCAGGCGGAGAGGCTGGCGGCCTAAGCGATCTGCCAGACCAAGGGGCCGCCGCCTGCACCCTTGATCCTTCCCACAACCTCCACCAACCCTTGCGTCCGCATCCGCTGAAGCGACCACAGCAGCGATTTAATCAACCGTTCCCGTTCCTTTGTGCCCTCGATGGTGATGCCCTTGAGGGCAATCAGCGCGTCGGCAATGTCACAGGTGGACAGCGGCCCTGTGGCTGTTCTCAGGGTATCAAGGGCGAGCCTTGCTATTTCCCCCTGAGCAAACCACGGGTTAGCAGTCCGAAAGCCTTTAGGTTTGACGCTCGACACGTCATAATCAGGATCAAATAACCGGAGCGTGGCATCCAGGTGATCGACGTTGGCTGAAAGCTGCCGAATCTGCATCTGATGATGTTCTATCAGGCCAGTCAGTTCGGCACGCTTGGCCGCCAGGCCGGAAACAACGAAGGAAACTCCCATGGGGCACCTGTTCAGGATCAACGAAAACAGGTGTAGTGTAGGCGGCTAGGCGGTTACAGGCTTTGTGCGGTTGCTACATAATTCCGTTCTTTTGCTTGCCCAAAAGAAAGTAACCCAAGAAAAAGGCGCCCCACTTCCCCGGCCCTTCGGGCTTCCCTGCGGTTTGCGACCGAAGCGGGCGGGCGCGTAAACTCGGCCTGCGGCCTCAGACAAACGCGCCCGACTGCCCCCGCTCCGGCCGCAAATCCTCGGCGGCTCAGAGGGGATGAAAAACCAAAAACCGTCGCGCACTCCACCCCCGGCCCCTCTCCCGCAAGCGGGAGAGGGGCCGGGGGTGGGGGAGGCTTTTCCTCCCCTCTGCGCCGCCGAGTAGCGCAGCCGGGCCGGGGGATTTCGGCTGAGGGTGTCTGAGGCCCAAAGGGCCGAGTTCCTCAGCCGCCCGGCTCGGCGAGCAACGCAGGGTACCCCCGAAGGGGGCGGTGTAGTGGGGTCGCCTTTTTCTTGGGTTGGCGGTTTCAAGGACCAAGTGCAACATTTCCAAAGGAGGAGATGTTGCATGAAGAAGCACTACGAACACCTGAGCGC
>ENA-ORXD01000241-ORXD01000241.1-sediment-metagenome-genome-assembly--contig:-NODE-241-length-81399-cov-4.394088_pt1 | contig 81399 bp, 63 predicted proteins | sample MGYA00237862_ERZ511471 | MGnify/ENA metagenome assembly ERZ511471
AGGAGCAGGTGTTGATGTAGGTGGAGCGCATAATAACTGTGCTTTGGTAGCTGTCGGCGCCAGAGCGTTATCGTTTCCAACAGAAAGCGCCAGCTGATATTGATCGCGTCCTTCACAATAGCGTTCTTGCGCCATAAACTCATCACCCAAACGAATAGAGCCCACCCGGAATCTTTCTGTTGCTGTCCAACCTGCGCCGTCACGCAAATTTGGCAAAGCAGAGTAAACTTGTCCAAAATAATACACAACTTGAGACCAGTTCACATCCCAGAAACTTGATCCTGTCAGGTAATACCTGGCCCAACTACGAAAACCATCCGCGTCTTTATCAATTGGCGCAAACTGCTCTGCAAGGGTAAGATCGTAAATTCCACCTTCCAGATTGCCTTCAATAATAATCTTATCCAACCCCCGAAAACGAAGCGCTGTATAGTACATCCCATCCACTTCAAGTGGGCGATAATCCAGATTTTGCTTACGGAGGATATCTAGAGTTTCAATAGCCGCACTCCACTGAGAGCTCTTCAACAACAGATCAGCGTGATTAAATATTTGTTCTTCTCCACGCAAATCTTGAGTTGGCTCAATCGTGGGTGTAGGCAAGACGGCTTCTGTCGGCGTGGCCACAGTTGCCATTTTCAGCAACACCTCTGCAAGTTTCTCTTCAATCCCAGGAAATTCAGGGTTAACTTGAATAATATACTCAAAACGCTTGCGAGCCATGTCGTAGCGCCCAGCATTTAAATCAGCCACACCAAGTTCAAATTGAGTTGTGGTGACCATGGCAACTTGTTCAGCTTGAGCATTCAAACGGTTTTGGATTCCTAAATAATACCCAATACCAGCACCTGCTCCCGCCAACAACAATATCAGCACAAAACCTAATACAATCCATCGCCAACGGCGTGGTTTATTCGATTTTGGAGATAAGTCTGTTACAGGTTCTTGCGACGCCTTGAAAGGCGCGGTATCTTCAATATCATTCTGTTTGGACATAAGCGTAATTATACCGCAATCCACTATTTCCTAAAAATCGATTTGCATAAGCAGCAGGTTAAAATAACTTTTATCCCAATGCGACATCCAGAAACATCATTACAGTAAAGCCAAGCATTGCCCCAATTGTAGCGATATTATCGTGGCTTCCCTGCTGTGCCTCAGGGATTAATTCCTCGATTACAACATAAATCATCGCTCCTGCCGCAAAAGATAATGCATAGGGTAAAATAGGCCGCACAAAATATACTGCGGCCGCACCCATCACACCCGCGATTGGCTCTACAATTCCAGAGGCTTGACCATACAAAAAACTCTTCCAGCGCGACAGTCCTTCCCTTCTCAGGGGAGCAGAGACCGCCAGACCTTCTGGAAAGTTCTGAATGCCAATCCCAATAGCCAAAGCAACAGCAGAAGCAACCGTGGCCTGTGGCAATCCGGCAGCAGCCGCGCCAAAAGCTACGCCAACAGCCAGACCTTCAGGAAAATTATGTAATGTGATCGCCAGAACCAATAATATACTACGGTGCCAGGATGTTTTAATCCCTTCAGGCTCCCCTTCAGGAATCCCTACGTGAAGGTGTGGTAATAACACATCAACCATCCACAAAAAAGCACCACCCAACAAAAACCCTGTTGCAGCGGGCAGCCACGAAACACCTCCATCCAATTCTGTCATTTCAATAGCCGGAGCTAACAAAGACCAATAACTGGCCGCGATCATAACACCACTGGCAAAACCCAACATGGCATTTAATAATCTTCGGTTTATTTCTTTGGCGAAAAAAATACCCGCTGCACCCAGTGCAGTTAAACCCCAGGTAAACAGTGTTCCAAACAAAGCCTGCAAAACAGGGTTAAAATTACTCAACCATACAAACATAGCGTATCCTCAAGTTCATCTAGCTTGACCAAAATTATCACATTGCAGAATTATAATTGATATATTGCGCAGTTCAATAAAAACAGTTTAATGTTTTTCGGAAAGAGCAATTATTATGGGAACATCAGGAAAATTATATATTGTTGCGGTACCGATAGGCAATATTGAAGATATAACCCTAAGAGCAGTTAGAACGCTCAAGGATTGTGAGGTGCTGGTTTGTGAAGAACGCCGACAGGGCAGCAAACTGTTAAAACGCCTTGGCATTCATAGAAACAATATCCTGTTACTGAATGAGCATACCGAACAAACCATGTCCGATGAAGTGATACAACTTTTATTGGATGGCAAGAATGCCGCTGTTTTTTCTGATTGCGGCACACCAGTTTTCTCGGATCCGGGCGCTCATTTAATTAATAAAGCATCAAGTTCTGGAATTCAAATTATCCCCATACCAGGACCATCTTCACTGACCGCTGCTATTTCAGTGCTGGATTTTAAATTAGAGCAGTTTGTTTTTGGTGGTTTTCTGCCGCGTTCGAACGCGGAACGTCAGCAAGAGCTCGAGAAACTCAAACTATTCAACATGCCCGTCATCCTGATGGACACCCCTTACAGAATGGTGCGCCTTCTGGAAGAGATAGCAAAAACATTTGGTCAAAAGCAAGAGATCACCCTTGCGTGTGATATGACGCAGAAAACCGAAGAAATATATCGTGGACAGGTCAATGTGGTATTGAAAAATTTAAAAAACGCAAAAAGTGAATTTATTGTAGTTATCCACAAACCCGAGAATAAATAAAAAAACCCTCAGCCTGAGATGAGGGTCTGTGTGCCTCCACGGAGATTCGAACTCCGGTCTTAGCCTTGAAAGGGCTACGTCCTGGTCCCCTAGACGATGGAGGCAACGAACAAGATTTTACCACTACTCGACTCATGGGTCAAGAACATTGGCAAACGAATTTTTTATACCGGCCAATCCGAACAGCATAAACCCAATCCCAAATTACCCCCTATCTTCGTGATTTAACACGTTCCCGAACTCGCTGCAAAGCCTCGCTCGGATTAATTGGGACTTCTTTCCGGTCTTCTATCTTACTTACTGCGTACGAAAAATCTTCAAGCAAAGCCCCCACAGCAGAGGTCGGCTCGCCGATGATTGGAGGAACACCCAAGTTAATAGCCGACACAAAAGTGTCGGGGATGAAAGGTAATACAAATTTAACCGGGTGTTTTAACACGTTTTCAATGTCTTTTCTAGCTAATCCTTTACGTTCAAAAACCCAATTCATCACGATCTTGATTCTATCCCTTGGATAACCAAGATTATCAAAGACCTCTAAGGCTTCACCGGCAGCACGCACCGAAGCTAATTCTGGTGCCAGGAGTAAAATAATCTCATCAGCACTATCCAATCCCACCAGCGTTGCTTCTCGAAAATCATGTGGCAGGTCAAGAACCACATACGAATAATTGGACCTTAGAACTTCCATCGTACTGGATACAATTTCGGATGTGACTGTTTCGCCTTCAATTGACCTTCTGGGAGCCGCCAAAACCATCACACCCGAAGGGTGTGACAACAATACATTTTTTACAACCTCACTGTCAATCTCACCCGCGGGAATTTTTGAAAGATCGGACCAGGTGTTGCGCAAAGGCAAATTCAACATTAACGCTGCTTGGCCCATGGTCAATGATAAATCAACCAGCGCCACAGGCTGTTTCCATAATTGAGCCAAACCAACCGAAAGATTTCCAGCAACGGTGGATACACCCAGGCCGCCGCGCAGCGAAAACACACCAATCACTTTCGAAGTGGTCGACACGGATTCTGATTCTGTCCGGGAAATTCTTCTCAATAACGCCATCACACGTGCCTGCAATTCGGCCGCTTGAAAAGGTTTGGTTAAGTATTCATCAGCTCCAGCTTCAAAACCTTTTATCTTTTCCTCTAACGAATCATTAGCGGTTAGCATGACAATGGGAATACTTGAGGTTAATTTCTTTTTTCGTAAGCGCCTGCATACTTCATACCCATCCATTTCAGGCATGTTAATATCCAGAATAATAAGCGATGGAGATATTTCATCCACAATTTCTAAAGCTTGCAGCCCGCTTTCCACAGTATGAACTTCATATCCTGCCTGTTCCAGCGAGGCAGAAACAACTTTTAAATTAATTTGATTATCATCTACCGCGAGTATTCTTTCAGTCATGTTTTCTCCAGGTTACCATTACGATATTCAAATCCGATCAAACATCAATCGGTTGGATACAATCAATAGTATCATTAACTGGACTGTTAACCACTGTGCTGACAGCAAAAGCGTCCATTTCACCCGAAGGACAGGGAATCAATAACTCCTTTAACATAGCAGGGGACTCCTCACTCAGCCATCTCCAAATATTTCCTTTTGTCAAAATAACTGGCATTCTTGCGTGTACTCTTGAAACCAGCTCATTTGCTTCACAGGTGATAATTGTGCAGGTTTCAAGCGGTGTGCTGTCTGGTTTTGCTCTCCAGGTTTCCCAAAGACCAGCAAAACCAAAGAGCTTTCTATCTCTTAAGTGAAAATAATAGGGTTGCGCTTTCTGACCCTTTTTCCATTCAAAAAAACCATCTGCCAGAACGATGCATCGCCGCTTAAGGAAAGCGTTCCGGAAAGAGGGTTTTTCTTGAAGCGTCTCACTTCTGGCGTTAATAAGCCGTTGACCGATTCGAGAATCTTTTGCCCAAGGCGGGATTAATCCCCAACGCGCCCACGATAGTTTTCCGGTCTCTGTGTTTCTAACTATCGCCACATCCTGAGAAGGTGCTATGTTATATCTTGAATGCCAGCTTTCAGGAAGTTCCTCAATTCCCAGTTCCAGTTGAATTTCTGAGGCTTCGAGTGTTAGTGTAAATCGTCCACACATTTTTAATCTCGTTTCAAAATAATCTGTCTAATTATAAAAATTACCTCTAATTACCGGTAACATAAACCTCTGAAGGATAAAATTATTATACTTTATCAACAAAACAGATAAAACAAGGCTTTTAGCAATTATTAATCTAGTGGTTTATAATCTCTATATTATCCAATCCATCAGTTAATTCCGAGGTGTTTCTATGCCAGACTCAATCGTTGAATGTATCCCAAATTTTTCTGAAGCCAGACGACCAGAAGTCATTGCCGAAATCATCAAAGTCGTTGAAAGTGTGCCGGGAGTGTTGCTCCTGGATCGGCATTCTGATCTCGATCATAACCGTACTGTGCTCACATTTGTAGGGTCCCCTACAAGTGTCGAAGAAGCGGCATTCTTATCTATTTCCAAAGCAGCCGAATTAATTGATCTCGATCAGCACTCTGGTGAACACCCGCGTATTGGCGCAACAGATGTAGTTCCATTTGTGCCCATTTCAAATATCGATATGAGTAATTGTGTTGAAATCGCGAATAGATTGGGTAAACGTGTTGGAGAAGAACTTAATATTCCTGTCTATCTTTATGAAGAGGCCGCGACGAAACCTGAAAACAAAAATCTTGAGAATATTCGCAAAGGACAATACGAAGGCCTCAAAGAAGAAATACTTACAAACCCAGATCGCCAGCCCGATTTTGGACCGAATCAATTGGGCACTGCAGGAGCAACTGTAATTGGCGCAAGGAATCCTCTAATCGCATTTAATGTTTACCTTACAACAGACGATGTTTCCATCGCCCAGAAAATTTCTAGAGCAGTCCGTAATTCTTCCGGTGGATTGAGGTACGTCAAAGCTATGGGAGTATTGGTAGACGGACAGGCTCAAGTCTCTATGAACCTGACCAACTTTAGAAAAACACCTGTTGCCAGAGTGGTTGAATTGATCCATAGTGAGGCACAGCGCTATGGGACGAACATCCACCACAGTGAATTAGTGGGGTTGATTCCTCAAGATGCGCTTACAGATACTGCGTTATGGCATTTACGTTTAGATGATTTTTCTCCTGATCAAATTCTTGAAACACGCCTGTACTCGTATATGCTGTCAGCAGGAAAAGATGATGAAACCTCACCGACAACAACTTTTCTGGATGATCTGGCAAAAGGAGAGCCTGTGCCCGGTGGTGGTTCAGCCGCAGCATATTGTTGCGCGTCAGCGGCAGCCCTTGTGAGCATGGTTACGCGTTTGACAGTAGGTAAGCGCCGTTACGAAGATGTCGAAGAGAAGATGAAAATAATCCTTTCTCAATCTGAAGCATTGAGAGCAAGGATGACCACAGCGGTCCAGCGAGACGCCAACGCGTTTATTGATTTCATGAACGCCCTTAAGCTTCCCAAAGAGACTGAGCAAGAACAATCAATCCGAACGAACGCGCTGCAAGAAGCAAGCATCCATGCGGCTGAAATACCACTTGAAGTTGCGTGTTCGGCATTGGAAATACTAAAATTGGCGACTGAAGTTGTTCGATTAGGCAACAAGAACGCGATCACAGATGCTGCTACCGCTGGCGTGCTCGCTCGTGCTTCACTTTCTGGCGCTGGCATGAATGTACGTATAAATCTTATGGGAATGGATTCTGAGCCAAGGGCGCATGCGATGTTGGAAACACTCATAACCACAGAAGAAAATGCGCTAGATTTTGAAAGTCAACTCAAAGAAATTTTGAAGGAGCGGGGCAACTTACCGCTGCATTGATACCGTATGACACTCAATTACTGTTATTACAAATCATTCTTCTTGTTGATTTTTGCTATTCTGATTTCTGGCTGCTCTCCAGCACGAACAGAAATCACGTTGCAGCCAACCTCTACCGCAATGTTGGAAGCCACACTACCCGGTCCATCTCAGCCGTCATCAGTACCACTTTACGTTTGGGTTGATCCTGAGCTTCCAATTGACTTTCTGGAAAACATCCAACTTCCAGAAGAATTACAGGTTGTTAATGAGGAAAACAAAGCCAATTTGACAATCACCGATAATACAGATTATCCAATTTCGACCTGGTTTTACGTACTTGCCGCCCCTTTCCCTACCCTAACCGATCAAATTATCAGCACAGATTTAATTCAATTCTGGGAAAATCACACCTCAGAGTTCCCTGCCGAAAAATTACTCCTGGACTCTGTGACGCTAAAGCTTTTTTCTAAACAATGGGGTAATCCCGACCGTCAATCAATTCAGCTCGCGGATAGTGATCAAATGCTTGATCTTACATGGGAGCATCCCGAGTGGTGGGCATTAATTCCATTTGAGGAATTGCAACCGCGCTGGAAAGTAGTCGCGCTGGATGAGAACTCCCCAATAAGGAAAGACTTCAACGAAAACGAGTATTTACTGAAGGTTCAATTTGGGTTTCTAGGCGCGCAGCCTTACTTAAGTTCTTTTCACTCACAATATGGCCTTCATTCTCCTTACCAGTTGTGTGAAAAATCAAACCGGCAGCAAGACCTTCTGACAACTGTTGCATTGACCGGGGTAACCGCTCTGGTTCGCGCCACTGCGGGTTGGATGGAGAACTTTGGATTGACATACCCTTCCCAGGATATCCGTGACATTCTCATAGAGGCAGACATTACTCATATCAACAATGAAATCCCCTTTACTCCCAAATGTCCTCCGCCTTACCCCAGGGAAGACACCCTTGTTTTTTGCAGCAAACCCAAATATGTGGAATTACTGGCGGATATTGGCACGGATATTGTAGAATTGGACGGAGATCATTTTCAGGATTGGGGTCCGGAAGCGGTTTTATACACCATGGATCTATATGATGAGTTGGGTTGGAAGACCTATGGTGGCGGCAGAAACCTGGAAGAAGCTAGAAGGCCCCTGTTAATAACCCATAACGGCAACAAATTTGCGTTTCTAGGATGCAACGCCAAGGAAATAGGATATGCTGGCGCGGACATTGACCAGCCTGGCGCTTTCCATTGTGATATTGAATGGATGCAGGATCAAATCATAAAACTTAAGGCTGAAGGATATCTGCCTATTGTTACCTTCCAGCATAAAGAATACTATTCCTACATTGCCCATGACCCGCAAATGATATCTGATTTCAGGGCCATGGCAGACGCAGGCGCTGTTGTCATCAGCGGCAGTCAGGCGCACCAACCACAATCAATGGAATTTTATAACGATGGATTCCTCCACTATGGTTTGGGTAACCTCTTTTTTGACCAGTATGATGAAGGAATCCCCACACGTCAGGCGTTTATTGATCGCCATGTGTTTTATAACGGCAAATACATCGGCGTTGAATTGATAACTATAATTTTTGTGGATTACGCTCGCCCAAGACCGATGACACAAGAAGAGCGATTGGATTTATTACATACGGTTTTTAAAGCAAGCGCGTGGAGTCACACAGAATTGATCTCACCAGAATAAAACAGAATATTATTGACAAGGAGCAAAATTATGGGATTGAAATCTGATCGTTGGATAAAAAAAATGGCAACCGAACATGGAATGATTGAACCATTCGCAGATTCTCAGGTAAGAAATGGGGTTGTCTCTTATGGTGTTTCTTCATACGGGTACGATGTTCGCGTTACGAGAGAATTTAAAATTTTCACCAATGTCTTCTCTGCAATTGTCGACCCCAAAAACTTTTCCCCTCAATCCATGATCGATTTTGAAGGAGATATTTGTGTAATTCCACCGAACTCCTTTGCACTGGCAAGAACAGTAGAATATTTTCGTATTCCCCGGAGCGTGTTGACAGTTTGTTTGGGAAAAAGCACATACGCTCGTTGCGGGATTATTGTTAACGTAACCCCCTTTGAACCCGAATGGGAAGGATATGTTACCCTGGAAATTTCTAACACAACACCTCTCCCAGCCAAGATTTATGCTAATGAAGGAATCGCGCAGGTCCTGTTTTTCGAAGCGGATGAAGAATGTGAAATCTCTTATGCTGACAAAAAGGGGAAATATCAAAAACAACAATCTATATTGCTGCCTCGGTTATAATCCAAATTGCCCCTTAAAACCCTTCAGCTCAACTGCTGAAGGGTTTTTCACTTCTTTGCTAACGCGGGAAAATCGTATAGTTTCTCACGCCAACCTAACACCAACTTGTTTTTTTCTTTCCAGAACACAATTCCCTCAAAATAGCCAGGCCAATTGTCAGGATCAATTGGCACCCCCAGCAAATAAGCTACAAGACAAACCAAAACTGTGTCATGCGTCACCGCAATAGTTAGTCCATGTGAATTGTCGTCTAAAAGTAAATACAGAATCTTCCAAATTTTCTCTGGCAGCGGCTGTCCTGGTTTGTAGGTGCTAAGTTGAAATAACGGCTCAGCGATATAAGCATGACTTAATCTGAAATCGGGTAAAACATTTCTACCACACTTCGCCCCCACAGAGATTTTTATCGCAGTGTCAATACACCTTCCAACCGGGCTGGAGTATAAAGTCCCTGGTTGTTTGTACCAGTTAAGGTATTTTCCAAACTCAAGGGCTAATTTTACTCCATCAGGCGTTAATCCAGCGTCAAACGCCATTTTATTGTCATTGATTGGATAACGGATTGAATGTCTGATTAACACACAATTTGCGGTTTTTTCTTTGTCTAAGCTGAGTGTTCGGAAAACCGGTTTTATCAAATTGTGCATTGCTTTTCACTTATCGTAATATGAATACCGCCGCTGGTGATCGCGGCGGTTGTTTCCTGAAAGGCTTTTGGATTGCACTAATCAACTGCAACCATAACATTGGATGCTTTGATCACTGCAAAGATCTTCTTACCAATTTCTAAATTCAGGTTTTCTGCAGAAGATTTCGTTATGATCGAAACAATTTCCTGACCACCATTCAATTCTATCGTGACTTCAGAATTCACGGCACCATGAACAACTTTTTTTACCGTTCCCTCTAACATATTGCGTGCACTGATTTTCATAAACTACTCCTTTCACACTTTAGTCTTATCATAAACGCTTCCCAAAAAGAATTCAAGCAAGTGTCATACAAGGTTTATACAAGAAGACTAACTGATCACCCAAAATTTTCACCGGCAAACGACTTGTTTTTATCTTATAATGTCATCATCTAGATATTAAAATTAAATTACCTTTCGGATAAGGAGCTAAATGCCTGACCCATATCTTTACCAACAAATTGCTGAATCAATCCGATCGGATATCATCCAGGGAAGGCTTCAACCCGGGGATCGCCTTCCATCTGTCAGAAAAATGACAAAATTATGGGATTGCACACCGGGCACCGTACAGCGTGCTTACCAGGAACTGGCAAAGCAAAATCTTGTTACCAGCCGTCCGGGGCAAGGGACTCGTATAACTGACACTCCACACAAAGATGAAATCACCCCCTTGCAACAAGCAATGCTCGTCCATCGGGCTGAAGCTTTCCTCCTTGAAGTGTTGACATCAGGTTACACGATTGCTGACATTGAACAAACCTTCAGGTTAGCCCTGGATCGCTGGAAAACCATCGAGCAGCCTGTATCCCAAAGGCCAGAAAATACCATTCGATTTGTCGGCAGCCATGATCTTGCAATTGATTGGGTCGCCGAGAATTACAAACAAATTTCACCCAATGCCACTTTAACTCTTCATTTTGTTGGTAGTCTGGGAGGCTTAATTGCGCTCGCCGAAAATCGGGGGGATATTGCTGGTTGTCATTTATGGGATGATGAGAACAAAACATACAACACAGCTTTCGTTCGCAAGCTTCTCCCTGGCAGGCGGGTGGCACTGGTAACTTTGACTCAGCGCCGTCTTGGCTTCATCACCGCGCCTGGCAACCCACTAAAAATTAACGAAATAGCGGATTTAACTAAACCGGAGATACGCTTCATCAATCGTCAGGCGGGGTCAGGCACCCGAGTGTTGTTAGATATTATGATTCATAAATCAGGCATAGATCCAAACCATATCAACGGCTACCAGGACGAGAAATACACCCATTCCGAAGTTGCCAGAGCAGTTGCAGAAGGAGAAGCAAATGTAGGGATTGGACTGGAAGCCACAGCGCTTGTCTTTGGGCTCAACTTCTCCCTGTTAACCCTTGAAAGATACGATCTGGTAATTCCAGAGGAAAACATAGCCATTCCTCAAATTCAAGACTTGATCAAATGGCTTACTTTACCAGAGGTCAAACTGGCTATTAAAAACCTTGGCGGTTACGAAACGGAGCAAACTGGAAACATCCAGTGGGTCCATTAGATTTTGTCATAATAAATAAAACTGATCTGGTTAACACCAGATCAGTTTTATTTTATCCTTGTGGAGATGGCGGGAATCGAACCCGCGTCCGAAAGATTCGACCACCGAATATCTACGAGTGTAGTTAATTTTTGTTCTTATTGAAATCTGGAATAACTAACAAACCAGAAGTCAACCAGCCGCTTGGACCCGAAAGTCCTCTTTCGCGCAATACACGGCATCTTGCGCGGCACTCCAGCTTTGTGACGCCCTTTCAAACCCCGGCCGGAGTTCGGGAGAAAGAAGGACGTAGTCTCGTCTAGGAGACTATTGGCTAGCTCAAGCCACAATTACGCGGCGAGGGGCATAGCGCTATAAGCAGTGCGATTGGCACTTAATTTTTTGTACTGATTTTTCGAGGTCGGTACCTCTCGACTCGCAATTCGGGACCAGCCTCCCCCGTCGAAGCCTGTCATCCCCTATGCACTATAATTATACATCAATTTGATCTTAACATTTGTTTTTGCCAAGATCCAAGCACACTTTCCTCCTAAAAACACCTGCGCGCTACAGCGTTAAAGAGTAAAATTAGTTTGTATTTGTTACACCAAGACCATGGTATGGAAGGTGATTTCATCATGATCACGATTTACCGAAGTAACCATAATCAGTTGGAAAAAATAGATCAGGTTTCTTATGGTGCATGGATCAATGTCATTGATCCCACATCAGATGAAATCGAGCAGCTTCAAAAACTTGGAATCCCGCAGGATTTTATCACCTACCCACTGGATATTGATGAACGCCCAAGAACTGAACGTGAAGATGATGGCACAATTTTCATTATCTTACGCATCCCATATTTTCAGGGCAAAAAAGTGGATGTTCCTTATACCTCAATCCCACTTGGCATTGTCCTCACAGATCAATTCATCATGACAATTTGCCGATGGCAAAATGATATTATCCAGAAATTCATCACAAATCAGGTTAAGGGCTTTAAAACGAATAAGCATAATCGCTTTGTTTTGCTGATTTTATTGAATACCGCCAGCAAGTTTTTAACTTACCTGAGAGAAATTAATAAAACCACTGAAGCACTGGAAGACCAGTTGCAGCTATCCATGAAAAATAAGCTTGTATTGGAACTTCTGAAATACCAGAAGAGCCTTGTCTATTTCACTACCGCGCTAAAATCAAATGAATTGATGATGGAAAGACTTAGACGTAGTCATCTTTTCCGAATGTATCCAGAAGACGAGGACCTTTTGGAAGATGTGATTACCGAGAATCAGCAGGCTATCGAAATGACAACCATTTCCAACAACATTTTAAATTCGATGATGGACACATTTGCGAACATCATTTCCAACAATCTGAATGTGGTGATGAAGTTTCTAACATCGGTTACCATCATTTTAAGCCTGCTGGCTATCGTAACAGGGTATTTCGGTATGAATATTCCATTTCCACTCAATTTGGAAAAAAATCCGTTCTCTTTTCTGATTATTTTGGGCATTATGATGGGTTTCTCTGGCGTTGTGATTTTTATTTTTTATAAAAGAGATTGGTTTTAACAAACGATTTATTTGTTGCTGCCTCAGGACAAAACTTGAAGGCTGCCCCTTCCTTATTTTGCATCCTGGAAACTTTGGTCAAGATCTATCCTGGCCGCAACAGGCGGTTTTAATTCTTTTCAGACTGAAAACAAAACACCCCGCGCAGGGGTGTTTCGCTAAATAACTGGTCTTTGCCGGCTTAGGTGGGCGGTATAGGACTCGAACCTACGACCCCTTCCTTGTAAGGGAAGTGCTCTAACCAACTGAGCTAACCGCCCGCGCAGGAAATTATACCCCAGATTCAAGATTTAATGCTAAACTTTCAGCCAGACCAAATTTTGAATTCCGGAGAATAACTCATGCGGTTTACTCGCTTTCAATTAGATTCCAACGCCCAATTTACAGGGTGGATACACGAAGAATATATTGGCGCGATTGACGGGGATTTATTTGGCGATTACCGCAGATTAGAAATGGAAACGCCGCTGAGCAGCGTTAAACTGCTTGCTCCAGTGACACCCAGCAAAATCATCTGTGTAAGTCGAAATTACGTAGATCACGCCAAGGAAACTGGAAGTGATATCCCGGAAATCCCTTTGCTATTCTTAAAACCCCCTTCAGCCATTATCGGCACAAATGAAGATATTGTAATTCCCCCTCAATCAAGCCAGATTGAGCATGAGGCAGAACTGGCGGTCGTTATCAAGAAAATGGGAAGGTGGATCCCGTCTGAAGAAGCGATGAATTTTGTCCTGGGCTTTACAATCGCAAACGATGTAACCGCCCGTGATCTGCAAACCCGCGATGGACAATGGACTCGCGCAAAGGGATTTGATACTTTTTGCCCGCTGGGACCCTGGATAGAAACGGATTTTGAACCTTCTGATTCCCTGATTACCTGCCATGTCAACGGAGATTTGCGTCAAATGGGATCAACCCGCGAAATGATTTTTACTGTGCCACAGTTAATTGCGTATGCTTCTTCAACAATGACCCTCATGCCTGGAGATGTGCTGCTGACTGGAACGCCGGCAGGGGTGGGCCCTTTGATCCCGGGAGATACTATTGAAATAAACATTGAGGGCATTGGCACGTTGCGCAATCGCGTAAAAGCCAGCCAGAGTTTCATGTAAATCGAAATAAAATATTTCACCTTGCCAAAAACCAATCGCCTGGATTATAATCACATCCATCGGGGCGTAGCTCAGCCCGGCTAGAGCGCACGGTTCGGGTCCGTGAGGCCGGCGGTTCAAATCCGCCCGCCCCGACAGAGAAGACATCTCATTTTGATGTCTTTTTTTATTCTCTTTCCATTCTGTATTTGATTATTCGTCTGATAGTCTGCGTAAAAACACCCTAAATGTATTTTCTAAGCGATAAAATTTGACAAACCAGTCAATTGTGATCAAAATAGATATTAGCTGATCTGGTTTTCATCTGATCTTTTGCAAGTTTCTAACTCAGTGGATCAATAGTGTACCTTTCAAAATTTCAAATCTGGTTGTTTTATTCCATCATGAATTTGCAAAGGAGTTTTTCTGATCCGGAATTAGAGAATGGCAAGATTGTCTTTGATTACAGCAGCACGAAATAGCAGGGAGTTTTCTTTTTCTAGACAATGGAGTAAACGCAATGAACATTGTTAATTTCTTCGAATATGCCGCGGAATGGATTGACGCCTTTGGAGTTGCGGTAATCGTTTTTGGAATGGTAGTGGCATCCCTGCATTTTCTGTTCAAAAGGTTTTCAAATGAACCTGATAGCTTTGATGGTTACCGCAAAGAACTGGGGAAAACCCTGTTACTGGCCCTGGAATTTCTTGTCGCAGCCGATATTATTCGCACAGTTGCAATCGAGCCAACACTTGAAAGCATAGCCATCCTGGCTGTCCTGATTTTGATCAGAACCTTTATGAGTACCGCGTTGGAATTGGAGATTACTGGGTCCTGGCCATGGCAAAAAGGAGCCAAAGCTACCAAAGATGCTTCAAATATTGAAACACCTTAACCCTATCAAATTGATATCAAAATTTGAGTTTGAAATCCCTGGTCTGACCACATCTCATTTGATGAAGTGGATCAATTGATGATATAAGAATATCAGACTGAATTAATTCAGATGCCGGGATCTCTGTATGCCAGACTTTCCCCACCCGTAACTGTCCCACATCAAATTTTCAGCATAAGCAAAATTCTCGAAATGCAAAAGAGCAGCGCAAACCAGGTCAAATCTGACATCTGACAGAACACTTCTAATTAATTTAATTGCCAAGTTATTTGTGTGCGGTTTTCCTCGCCTGATCCCTGAGAGTATTCACCGCGGTAAAAAATTCTTTCATCATCACGAGCAACAAATATTGGCCCTTGGGTGATAACACGATCTTCTCCCGACTGTTTTCGTCAAAAGCACCTGCGCTGCCCAAAAACAGCATCTCCTTCCAAAGCCCTTTCTCAACAGGTACCATAAACCTGGTTTGAAATTCCTTTTTCGATAATTCCAACCCAAAAAGCTTCATCATAAAATAGTATCGCATTTGGTCTGTTTTCGAAAATTCCCGATACCCTGAAACAGGCAACTCTTGCTTCAATATTTGTTTGCCGTACTGGCCCAAATGAAATGTGTTCACATGTAACCGGCCTTCTGTGTAGCTGAATGCCCCGGAGCCTGCACCTATATAGTCCGGATAATCCACCACATATTCATCAATCAGACACTGTTTTCCTCTAGAGAAAGTCCAGGCAGTTGAAAGCCGGTATTCATTCCCCAGAAACTCACGAATCAGCTTGTAAAACATTTTTTGATTTCCGCTTGCTAACCGGCCCAAAGCCCCCTTTGTCAATTTGCTTGTTGAGGAAGTAGCCATAAACGGATAAAAAGTTGCCTGTTTTACGCCGGATTGTAAAATTTTTTCAGCATCCCTTAGGACCATTTCCCTGGTTTGGTCTGGGAAATTAAAAATCATATCCACATTAAGTGTTGGAAAGGCATCACGATAGGTTGTTACCTTGTCAAACAAATCCACGCCGCTGCCAAACCGCTCATACCGATTGATTTTTTCTAAGAGGGTATCACTAAATGTCTGCACCCCAACTGACATCCTTTGCACCAACCCCTCCAATTGTTTTACCACAGCATCGTTCAAATGATTTGGATTCGTTTCACAGGATACCCGGTTGATGTGAAAATAAGATTTAGAAATTTCGATTATTTCCCGTAATTCATCCACAAGAATGGTTGGGGTTCCCCCACCAATATACATCGCCTCAAAATCGTAACCCATCTCTGACAATAAACCCAGCTCACCCTTTAGAGATTTAAAATAGCTTCTCGCAGCATTTTCGTTGAAAGCAAACCGATTAAACGAGCAATAAGGGCACAGGGTCTCACAAAAGGGAATGTGCACATAAAGCAATCGTGGTGTGTGTTTTTGGGAAGGTGTAATCGGGAATGTCTTGGTGCTGTCAAATAACTGAAAGCAGCGTTTCAACTCTTTCTTTAGAATATACGAAAGTATTCTGCTTGAGATCATCTTTCTACCATTAATAGAGTTCTAATTGGTAAACAGATTACCGGTAAACAGCATTCATAAAAGTCACCCAAATTTATAGGCAACACCAAAGCCCCCACGCGGCAATTTCCAGCCAATATTGTCGTATGGACAACCAACCCGGCAGCACCCGCACTCAACACAGCTTTGAAAGGCTATCTGGATAGTTCCATCAGAACCACGCGAATACACCCCCGCAGGACAAAAGTATAAGCATGGTTTATACTCACAGGAGTGGCAAATTTTAAAATCCTTGATCCACAAATGTGCCTCTTCTTCATCAACATAGTATTTCAAGGTCATCAAAAAATCATCCACATATACCGGGAATAGATCATCTTGTTTTTGAGTCCGTTTTACCTCAAACCGATCTCTTTTTTTCATTACCATCCCATTACCGCCTTTGCCATCGAGATCATATCTGCCGCAGCATGAAACACGGATCTTCTTTTTGTTAATGATTGAAAAATCTCTCTGAATAGTTGTTTTTTAGGTTTACCAAAAGCGCTAAACCACAACCCCATAGCGTCATTCATAAAAGAAGGGTAAACATCCATAAATTGTGGGTGTGTCTCCAAAAATTTTGAGAATCCGCGATATTGCCGCAAATCTTTCAACAAAAACTCATCCTTCAACCGTCTGGAATATTCTGAAAGCGTGTTACAAGTGAAATCATTCTTTTTATGTGCCAACACTGCTGTTTCTCCAGCGATTCTCCCCGCCACCATCGCCATATTTGTCCCTTCCCAATGGAGTGCGTTGACCATAGCGGCGGCATCACCTGCCACCATTACACCATCAGTTTGCAATGCTGGCAGATCAGTCCACCCTCCTTCCGGAATGAGATGTGCTCCATATTCCAGCAATTGACCATCCTTTATTAATGGTTTAATAATTGGATGTTCCAGATAGTGTTTCAACACTTCATAAGGTTTTAAGCGATACTCTGCAAGCACATCTAGATTCACGCCCAGTCCAACAGAGATATTATTTTTCCCGGTGTAAATAAAACCCATTCCAGGCAAACCAAGCGACACATCGCCCAATACAGAGACTGCCAATCCATGAGCATCCGACTGTAATCCAAATCTGGAGTTAATAATATCAGCTGGCAGAGAGATGAGTTGTTTAATCCCCAACGCAACCCGCGAAGGCTCCAGGTCGTGTGAAATAAGCCCTACCCTCTGGGTCAATAAGTTATTAACCCCCTCACAAATTATCACGACCGGTGAATGAATTTCACCGTCTTCGCGATCGGTTTTGATTCCCTGAACGCGGCCATCATTCCCTCTGAGCAAATCCACCACTGTGGTTTTGGGGATCAGAAACGCCCCCAGTCGTTGCGCCTGATCAGCCCACCAGACATCAAATTTGGACCGAAGTGTAATAAAAGCGTCCGCTGGCGCCTTATCCAGATAACCACCCTGCACCGTCATTTTTGTTAACCCGTTTTGTGACAAAAACCAGAAACCCGCTTCGGTCACAGCTCGCTCAAATGGTGGTTTCCACTCCATGTAGTCGGGAAGGAGCTCCGCAATCGCATGTGTGTAAAGTGCCCCCCCAAAGTAATTTTTCGACCCTGGTCTTTGCCCTCTCTCAACTATTGCGACTTTCAAACCTTCCTTTGCCATTGCAATGGCAGTGGCACAACCTGCCAGTCCTGCACCAACTACCACGGCATCGAAACTTAATTGATGATTCAAGCTTGCGACCTTTTTAATCATAATGACTCAGACTCCTTTTGTTGTCTCACTTGAGCAATCATCTCAGGAATCACATCATATAAATCACCAACTATCCCCACATCAGCCATGTCAAAAATTGGCGCATGAGGGTCTTTATTGATCGCTATGATGAAATCTGCATTTTGTGTGCCAACCTTATGCTGTAAAGCCCCAGAAATGCCAGCAGCGATGTAAAGTTTCGGTCGCACTGTTTTTCCCGTCTGTCCGACCTGATGTTCATAAGCGATCCATCCCGCATCAACACATGGCCTGGTAGCCCCAACTTTGCCTCCTAACACATCCGCTAAATCCTTTAACATCTTAAAACCAGAAGCATCCCCTAACCCACGGCCACCACTGACAATGATATCAGCGTATTCAAGATTGACCCCTTCCTGATCAATTTGTATCCTTTCCACTAACTCAACTCTCCTGTCTCGAAAATCAATTACAGCTTTCTCAGTTATCACTTCGCCAACCGCGTTATCTGATTTTGGTGGGACAGGAAATACTCTGGGACGAACACTTGCCATTTGTGGCAGCCGCTCCCGACACACAATAGTGGCCAGAATATTCCCGCCAAAAGCGGGTCTGGTTGCGAGCAGCAAAGGATGGTCAATACGATCAACTTCATCTATAACAAGCTCAGTGCAATCAGCTGTTAAACCAGTTTCCAAAGAAGTTGCCACGGCGCCGGCTAAATCACGCCCCAGATTAGTTGCACCAATCAAAAACACCTCGGGGGCATATTTTTTTGCCAGAGCGGTGACATTCTTGCAATAAGGTGCATTCATGTACTGTTCAAGCGCAGAATGCTCAACAAGATAGACTCTCTCGGCCCCAAAGCAGATAGCATCCCTTGCTAATGTTCGAATGTTATTACCTAACAACACGCATTCAACACTTACTTTCTCGTTTGCGCTTCCAATTTTGGTTTTTAATTGCTTTGCCAGATCATTTGCGACACCCAATAATTCCCAGGAAACAGGGTGCACCCTCCCCCCCTGTTGCTCAATATAAACCCATACCCGGTGTAATATCATATTCTTACTCCATTACTCTGGTTGCGGATCTGAACTCAGTTCTTTCCAAAACCTTTTTCACAGCGTTCGCAACACCGACAGCGTCACAATAAATCAATTCTCCTGCCTCAGTCTGCGCTGGTGTTGCTGTTTTAAAGACGATCGTAGGTGAACCTTTACTACCAACTTTATCGCGATCCAGTTCCAGCGGTTCCTCATAACCCCAGATTTCAGGTTCGTATCGCAAAGACCTGACCAGATCAGGAAGAGAGGCAAAAGGGATTTTTGAGACTTCTTTCTCACAGGTCAACAATACAGGCAAAGCAGCGCGTATGATTTCGGTATAATTTTCTGCTTTTCTTTGCACAACAATCTCATTTTGTTCGCAATCTATCAGCAGAATTTTAGAGCAATACGTTATCACGGGAACATCCAATCTTACTGAGACTCCTGGCCCTACTTGCGCAGTATCCCCATCAATGGCTTGTTTGCCGAAGAAAATCACACTTACCGGTTCTTCAGAATGAATTTTTTCAATGGCTTTTGCCAGCACATAAGAAGTGGCCAGTGTATCGGCTCCGGAAAATTGCCTGGCAGAAATCAATATACCCCGATCCGCGCCCAATTCAATCCCTTCCCGGATAGATGCAGCAAAAGATGGGGGCCCCATAGAAAGAATGGTCACTATCCCACCTAAACGTCGCTTCCATTCAACCGCGGCTGCCAGGGCGTGCGCATCATAAGGATTCAAAATTGCTGGGACACCTGCTCTCACCAGATTCCCTGTTTCCGGATCAATCCGGATATTCGTCGTATCCGGTACCTGTTTTATTGCCACGACAGCATGGAACAAAACAACACCTCCCAATATCAACCACCACAATCCCTGATTAAACCAGGGCACAGGATATTACAAATGGTAAGCCACCATCGTTAATTCAAATTTTCTAACAGGGGATAGTTCGCAATTTAGAAAATATGCGTTCAGTCAGGCCATGTTCTTAGCTCATCAATGAATAAATACTGCTAAATAGGATAAAACTCATACAAAATTACACACAAATGATTATTGCAGATTTTGAGTTAATATGCAAGAATAGTTCTGGGTACATTCGTAGTATAATATTTTGTTGACGGCGTGCTATTCATTCATATTTTTTGTCTGAAGAGATCTATTGCTCTCATCTCAATATCTTTCAATAACCAAGGTTTCAAGATAAATTATTATACAGTGACTATGAAAATAACGGTTGAATTTATTGGTATTTCAAGAATTATCACGCGCGAACCTAAGATCAGCTTAGAAGTTAATGAAGGCACCTCTTTTGAAAAGATTGTGCAAAAAATTGGGGAATTATTTCCTGATCTAATTGGCGAAATTATTCAACCCGATAAAAAAAATTTATACGATTCCAATATGTTCAGCTTGAATGGTGAGCATATGGTTTTGCATGAAGAAATGGGACACAGCTCTCCATCCGATGGAGATCGTTTGATTTTGATGTCAATTTTATCCGGTGGTTAAACACACATTACTTAAGCAAATCCCTTCAGAATTACTGGGCATGTTCTTACTAACCAATTAAGAAAAAGAAAATATCATCAACCAATAAAACATATTTAAGGAGGTTGGGCGATTATGTATGGCTATAGTGGGAAAATTCTACACATAGACCTATCCACGCGAAAAAACTGGACGGAGAAAAAACTCGAACCTTGGTACCAGACTTATATTGGCGGTGTGTCTATGGCATCCCGACTTTGTTGGGAAAACATCGAGGTTGGTTGCGATCCCCTCTCACCTGGCAACCCAATTTGTATTGCCAATGGCATTTTTAGTGGAACCCCGGTGCCTGTTGGTGGGAAATATGGCATCGCTTGCAAGTCCCCGTTGACGGGTTTTATTGGTGACAGCCTCTCAGGAAGCTGGTTCTCCATCGCCCTTAAACGCGCCAAATGGGATGGCATAGTTGTCCATGGTACCAGCGAAAACTGGGTGTATGTTTTCATCGATGATGACCGGGTAGAGTTCAGAGATGCCAGCAAACTTTTAGGGCTGGGAACTTACGAAACCGAAGAAGCAATCCGGGAGGAATTAGGGGACGATCAAATTCGTTCAGCTACTATTGGCCCAGCCGGTGAAAACATGGTGCTTTTCGCAAATGTGACCAATGATGGCCGGCAGGCTGGAAGAACTGGACATGGCGCTGTGTGGGGTTCCAAAAAGCTGAAAGCCATTTCAGTGCGCGGCACCCAGGGTGTTTCAGTTGCCGATTCAAAAACCTTGATGGAAATGTCCTATGATATTATCCAGGCTGCTCAAGGCCCTGACACCTCCAAATACCGAATTCTTGGAACAGCCACCAATGTGCTAAACATGAATAAAATTGGCTTACTGCCAACTCGCAACTACCAGGAAGGTGTTTTCGAACACGCTGAAGCGATATCTGGCGAGAGTCTTCATGAAAGTTATAAAGTCAAGACAATTGCCTGCGCTCAATGTCCGATCGCCTGCGAACAAATGTCGTTGGTCAAAGATGGCCCATTTGCCGGTGCAATGACCGGCATCGAGTACGAAAGTCTTCAGGCTGTTGGCTCCAACCTTGGCATTGGAGATTTGCGAGGTGTTATCAAATTGATTGATATAGCTGACCGAAGCGGTATGGACGCCATGAGTATGGGTGTGACAATTTCCTGGGCTATGGAATGTTTTGAACGCGGCGTTTTCACAAAAGAAGACTTCAAATGCGAGAAATATCCAGACGGTTTTGAACCAGTCTTCGGGGCCCAGGAAGAAGCAGTTGCCATCGCCGAAATGATCATGAAGCGTGAAGGTCTTGGTGAACTTCTCGCCAAAGGAACTCGCAAAGCTTCTGAGATTATCGATAAAGAGCGAGGAGCGCAAACCTACCAATGGGCGATGAATATCAAAGGTCTTGAAACTCCGGGTTACGATGCTCGTGCCCTCAAAACTTTTGCGCTTGGCCTCGCCGCCGGAGTCCGAGGAGGCTGTCATAATCGCACCGCCGCTTACGACCCTGATATCAAAGGCTCAGATCCCGACCTCAAAATTAACGTTAACCGCTTCACAGTGGATGAAAACCGTGGAAAGGTTGCAAAAAGCACTGAAGAATATGCGGCAGTTTACGATACCCTGCCACTGTGCAAATTCATCCGCCGCAGCTTCACCGGTAAAGCCGACCGGGCAGGTGCCTGGCCCGCCATTGCCAAACTGATCAACGCCACCACCGGTTGGGCGTTTGACTACGATGATGTGGAATTGATAGGTGAACGCGCTCACACGATTAAAAAAGCCTTCAATATCCGGGAAGGATGGACAGAAAAAGACGATGATCTTCCATACCGTTGGATGCATGAAGCTTTCAAAGAAGGCGCTTCCAAAGACACTTATGTCACCGAAGAAGAGTTGGAATACCTGAAGAAGATTTACTACGAAGCCAAAGACTGGACAACAGAGGGCTTAATTCCAAAAGAAAAACTGATCGCACTTGGCATGGAAGATATCGCCGAAGAGATCGGGGTTTGAGAAGGGAAGGAGAGAAAATAATGGTAACAACTACATCTAAACACCAATATATTGCCTGTGATCCGGATAAATGCATTGGTTGCCAGGTGTGTGAATACGTCTGTTCTTACACCAAGACTGGTGAATTTAATACTTACCGCTCACGGATTCGTGTTGTCCGGGCGAATGAAATCCTGATCACGGCCGTAGCATGCCGTACTTGCGAGAACGCTCCTTGCGTCATTGCCTGCACCCGAAATGCGCTCACGCAGGATCCCAAAACCGGTAGAATCGTCATCGATGATAGTCGCTGTGATGGTTGCGCCTGGTGTATCGAAGCTTGCGATTTTGGTGCCATTTCAATCAACCCACTCACCCGGCTCGCTGAAGTTTGCGATCATTGTGAGGATATTGAAGATGGTCCACAATGTGTTAAGTTCTGTCCAAAAGACGCTCTCGAACTGGTTACGTCAGACCAACGCGCGCAGCGCGCTCGACGTAAACTGGTTATTGATGAAGTCATTGGCCCAAGATCATAACGCAATCCACAGATAGATAGGAGTAATTATTGTGGTGGATAAAGAACTTAGCGAGAACAATGAAGAACAATTGCGCGTGGGTGTGTATATCTGTCACTGTGGCACAAATATCGCAGGTGTCATTGACCCCAAAGAAGTAGTTGAATTTGCTTCTAACCTGCCTGGTGTAGTTCGCTCTACGGACACCCTTTATGCTTGCGCGGATTCGGGACAAAGATTAATTAAGGAAGATATCAAAAAATATAATCTGAACCGGGTGGTCGTGTCGGCGTGCTCAGTCCGCATGCACGAGCCCACTTTCCGCGCCGCTGTTCAAGAAGCCGGATTGAATCCTTTCCTGATGGAAATGGCAAATATCCGCGAACAATGCACCTGGGCCCATGGTCATGACCGGGCCGGAGCCTTAGAAAAAGCAAAAGACCTGACTGCTGCCGCGATCGCCAAGGCCAGCTTCCTCAAGCCATTAGACATGATCAAAGTGCCGGTTACCAAAAAAGCGATGGTGATTGGCGGTGGTGTTGCTGGGATCAGCAGCGCTTTGGATCTCGCGGATCAGGGTATTAAAACCGTACTGGTAGAAAAAGAACCAACCATTGGCGGGGTTATGGCGCAGCTCAATAAAACCTTCCCCACCATGGACTGCAGTATATGAATTCTCGCACCAAAAATGGTTGACGCGGCGCGTCACCCCAACATTGACATACGAACATACACAGAGGTTGAAAGAGTCGAAGGTTTCGTTGGCAATTTCAACGTACAGTTACGCGAGAAAGCAAAATACGTAATTGCAGACCGTTGCAACGGCTGCGGCGAATGCGCCAAGGTCTGCCCAATCGAGGTTCCTAATTATTTTGAAATGAATCTGGCTCCGCGGAAAGCTGCGTATATTCCTATGAGCCAATCTGTTCCATTGATCTACAACATTGACATGGATGCCTGCATCCATTGTTACAAATGCGTGGATGCCTGCGGGAAATTGGATGCGATTGACTTTTCAATGGAAGATAAACTCAGTTGGGAAGAAATCGGTGCGATTGTCGTCGCAACAGGTTTCGGCCACTTTGATCCCAGTGTGATGTCAGAATATGGGTATGGTAAATATCCCAACGTCATTACTGCCATGGAAATGGAACGGCTCAATAATTCTGCCGGCCCAATGCATGGCAATCTTGTGCGCCCCAGCGATCATAAAAACCCCAAAAGGCTGGCTTTTATTAACTGCGTAGGATCACGGGACAAACGTTACAACGCTGGTTGTTCAAACTTCTGCTGCATGTATTCCATCAAGAATGCTGTCCTCCTCAAACAAATGAATCCGGATGTTGATATCTCAGTTTATTATATGGATATACGCACTCCCTCTAAGGGCTACGAAGAGTTTTACGACCGCGCCAGAGAGATGGGAGTCAAATTCATCCAGGGACGTCCGGGATTAATCGCTGAAGACCCTGAGACACATAATCTCTTCATCAATTCAGAAGACGTGACTCTTGGTAAAGTCGTCGAACATGAATATGATATGGTCATGCTGAACCAGGCAGCGGTTCCACAACCTGATGTGGATACGATGAGCTCGGTACTCAATATTGCGCAGAGCCCGGGTGGTTGGTTCATGGAGTACCACCCCAAACTGCGCCCAAGCGACAGCCCGACCGATGGTATTTTCTTCGCGGGCGCCTGCCAGGGTGTGAAGGACATTCCTTCCAGCGTTGCGCAGGGCTCTGCCGCTGCCGCGCGTTCCGGTCGTATCCTGCACGCCGATGAATGGGAAATCGAACCAACCGTCGCTTATGTTTGGGAAGACCGCTGCATCAGCGCCGAAGGGAAGAAATGTGGCGTTTGTGTTCGATCATGCCCTTACGGCGCCATTGATTTGCAACCCGGAAAAGCTGCCCAGGTGATCACCGCGAAATGCCATGGTTGCGGCGGCTGCGTCGCCGAGTGTCCCTCCGACGCAATCACCCAACTGCATTTTACCGATGCGCAGATTTTGGCACAGCTGCACGCTTTGCTGGCTAACAAACCTGAAGAAAAAATACTGGCCTTCCGCTGTCACTGGTGTTCTTATGGTGGCGCTGACCTCGCAGGCACAAGCCACTTTGAATACACTGCCAACGAGCGTGGTATTCGTGTTATGTGTTCAGCCAGAATGGATACTGATTTTGTTTACGAAGCGTACCGGCTTGGCGCTGGTGGCGTCTTGTATTCGGGCTGCCATCCTCAGGATTGTCACTACATCACGGGACAATTGGTTGGCGCTTCGCGCGCAGAAAAACTCATGCGTTCCTTTGATAAAATGGGGATGACTCCTGGACGCTTCCGCATTGAATGGATCAGCGCTGCGGAAGGTGATAAATATGCTCGCACCTTGAATGAGATGCAAACGTTGCTGGATAGTATTCCACCGGAGCACCTGCACGAGGAAATCGAAAAACTCAGACCAACAATGGCACAGCGAGCACGCCGGATGCGGTTGCTCCCCGAAATCGAGCAAGCCTTCGAATTTACAACGAAATTTGATCTTGCAGTAATCCGAAAGGAGGGCGAACGTGAATCCGCATAACGAAAACACCGGAAATTTCACCGATATAGTTCGCTCCATGCCTGGTGGCGAGTATCTTGAATTGTGTTATTCCTGTGGAACCTGCACCAGCAAGTGCATGGTCCAGCAAAAACTGGAACCAACTTACAACCCCCGCCGGTTGCTGCGCAAAGCCATCTTTAATTTGGAAGAAGAAGCATATAACGATCTGACCACATGGTTATGCACACAATGCGATATATGTTATGTCGCCTGCCCACAACAAATCCACATCTCGAGCATTCTGCTTGCTGTGCGCGATCTGGCGATCCAGGCCAGCAAAATTTCACCGATCAATACTGCCCGGGTTAACGAACAAACCTGTGTGGCTTGCGGGTTATGCGTGCAGGTTTGCCCTTACGATGCAATCCAATTGGTGGACAAAAAAGTTCCTTACCGCGGTCTCATTTCCGTGGCCCAGGTAGACGCCTCGCATTGCATGGCTTGTGGGCTTTGTGGTGCGGTTTGTCGTTCTACCTCAATTGCGCTGGAGGAAGATTATTCGGACGAGACATTAGTTAACGAACTTTGGCATTGGATGAACCCTAAAGCAGAGGTAACCCCATGACAAAACCATGGAAACCCAAAATTACGCTGTTCCAATGCCAGTGGTGCCTTTATGCAGAAGCAGACCAGCACTGGGTGGATCACCAGCTCCCCAACAATATTTATCTGGTCAAAGTGCCCTGTACTGGAAAAATCAGCCCGCTATACATTCTCAACGCTATTCAAGGCGGTACTGATGGGGTTTTAATCAGTGGCTGCTTGCCTGAGAAATGTCACTTTAAAGAAGGAAACTTGGGAGCCCGCCGTCAGTTGGATGAATTTTCCCGATTCCTGAACTATATTGGATACGAAGAAGATCGCGTCCGGTTTGCCTGGTTGGACTTGCAGGATCGCGGAAGAATCCAGCAGGAACTGGCCAGAATGGAAAAGGATTTACTGGAGATGGGCCCGGCGGATAAACTGACAACCCGTTTGCCCGCTTGGGAAGGAGAAGACGCATGAGCGAGATCCAAACCCTGATCCGAGATGAAGCCGTACGGCTGTTAGAAGCACATTTGGTTGATGTGGTGGTTGGTTTTAAAGCTGGAACTACACCCTTGCACCCTCAACCTGCTTTTGTCACCAATGTTCAAGAAGCACAAAATTTGCTGATGGATGGCTTTTGCCAAAACAATCTGGCAACTTACCTGACCCGCCTTCCCAAAGAGCAAAAAATCGGTCTGGTTGCACGGGGATGTGAAACACGTGCTGCCCACGCGCTGGTGGTAGAAAACCAGCATGCCCGCGACCGCCTTTATTTGATTGGGATCCCCTGCCAGGGTATCCTTAGCTGGCGAAAAATTGAAGCTGAGGTGGGTGAAGATGTACTTTCGGCCGAAGAAACCGGCAAAACGGTTTTCATTAAGACCCGAAATGGCAATTTCAAGCTAAATCGCCAGGACTTCATTCACGACACATGTCTGCACTGCCAGCACCCTGATCCGGTCAGTCCGGATATCATGCTTGGAGATCCTTCACCTATAACCGTTCCCGAATCAAGCGACCAGCTTGTTCAAGGTTTTGCGATACTAAAACCTTCTGAGCGCTACGCCTATTTTTCACAAGAAGCAGAGCGATGCATCCGTTGCTATGCCTGCCGCGAAGCCTGTCCCATGTGTTATTGTACCGAATGCTTTGTCGATCACACCTCCCCACGTTGGGCTGAAAGCATGATCAGTCCCTCAGGAACGCATGCCTGGCACATTATCCGCGCCTTTCACCAAACTGGACGTTGCGTAAGCTGCGGCGCTTGTGAACGCGCCTGTCCAATGGATATCAAAATGACTTACCTTACAGACAAACTCAATTTGGATATGCGCCAAGAATATGGTTTCGAAGTGGGCATGGACGATGCCAGCCAACCGCCTTTTGCGGCATTCTCCCTTGATGATAAAGACCAGTTTGTGAGCTAGAAAGGCGGATTAATGAACTATCAAATCGAGAAAAAAGACCTGCCAGCCCTACTTCAACAATGGATGCAAATTGCACAAGTGTTTGCACCGGTAAAAGTTGAAAATTTCACCCAATTCAAAATCCTGTCCAACACCAACGAATTGGTTCTGAATGGCCCCCTTAACACACGATACCCACCCAAGTCACTTTTTTTGCCGCAGTCAGAAGTGCTCCTGAAATATCAGGACAGGGATTTTACCACCACTACGCTGGATAAACAGCAGCGGATCATATTTGGCATTCGGCCATGTGATGCGCATGCTGTGACCTTATTGGATACTGTCTTTGATGATCAGGATAATCCGGACCCGTACTGGAAGACTCGACGCGAACAAACCACTCTAGTTGGGTTGGGTTGTAACGAGCCACGCGAGACCTGTTTCTGCACCACAGTTGGTTCTGGTCCGTTTGATAAATTGGGCCTCGATATTTTGATCACCTCGTTGGATGATGTTTACACCCTGGAAGTCATCACTGAAAAAGGCGCTCAACTTGTAGCAGATTTGCCCTCCCTGAAAGATGACAACCAACAACAGATGTTAGAAGTGCAGGACCGCGCGCTTGACTACCTTCACCCTGCTTTTGAATGTGAAGGAATTAAAGAAAAACTATACAACATTTTTGAGAGTGAATACTGGCAGCAAGTTTCACAATCCTGCCTGGGCTGCGGTGTTTGCACCTTTCTGTGCCCAACCTGTTTTTGCTTTGATATTGTGGATGAAACCCAGCGTGGAGAACGCGTCCGCAACTGGGACACCTGCATGTTTCGCATTTACTCTCAAGAAGCATCTGGACATAACCCCCGTCCAACGCGTAGCGAACGAACCCGTCAACGCATAATGCATAAATACGCCTATTGGTTGGATCAAATTGAACAGATCGGTTGCACGGGCTGTGGTCGGTGTATCCACTATTGCCCGGTAGGCATAGACATCCGCGAGATGATCGGCAATGCCAGGGTTTGGAGGGAAGCATAAATGCATAATCACAACCACAATCCTTATGAACCAATGCCCATGCACATTGCAAGAGCGTACTACGAATCCAATGATCATTCATTAAAGACGCTTGAGCTTGTTTTTGATCGCGCTGCAGACCGGGAACAATTCTTTAGCAGCTATAATCCAGGCCAATTCTGTCAGCTTTCAATTTTTGGCAAAGGCGAAGCCCCCTTCGGTATCGCATCTGCTGCCTGGGAAGGTGATTTTGTGCGCTTCACAATCCAGAAGATGGGAACATTTACCCAGGCTGTCCATCGCATGAAAGCCGGCGATTGTATCGGGATGCGTGGCCCTTTGGGAAATGGTTTTCCAATTGATTTGTGGCATGGTAAAAACCTGGTCATCATCGGTGGGGGCTGCGCGTTTTCAACCTTGTATGCGCTTACCAAGCACATTCAACATCCACAGAACCGTCCAGATTTTAACGAACTCATTGTTATCTATGGCGCGCGGAACTCTGGTTTGTGCATGTATAAAAACGATATTCTGAGTTGGCATGAGCGAACCGATCTTGAAATACACCAGGCGATTGACATCCCGGAAGACGACTGGCTTCATCATGTAGGATACGTGCCTGATGTTGTAAGAGAGGTCGCGCCTTCAGCAGAAAATGCCGTGGCAGTGGTTTGTGGACCGCCTATCATGACCAAATTCACTTTGCCAGCGCTTACGGATTTAAATTTCCCGCCCGAAGCCATTTTTACATCACTGGAAAAACGTATGAAATGCGGTTTAGGTAAATGCGGGCGTTGCAATATTGGATCAAAATACATTTGTAAGGATGGTCCGGTATTTTCACTCGCAGAACTAGAATCGCTGCCTGCGGATATATAACCTGGAGTAGCTCATGAGCCAACGTGGTATTACCCAAAAAACATCCACCGATTCCCAAATCACCCTTGAAAGAGCTATGGTCACAAGGCATTACCACATGTCCTGGGATCTTGACCGCTGCGTCGGTTGCCAGATTGGCCCGCTCGTTTGCCCCAAGGATGCAATTATCCATGTTGAAGGTGTCATCGAGGATGGCAGAATTGTCAAAAACCCATCCGTTGATATTGATTCTGAAAAATGCGTGTTGTGTGGCATGTGCGTTGTCATGTGTCCCACAAATGCGATTGAAATGACTATCAATGGCAAAACCGAAATCCCTGTCCTTGAATACGAAGCATTCCCGAAATTAATCAAGTCAACCGAATTCGACAAGGACGAATTTGACTGGGGTCGAAAAGATTTCGTCATTAACAACTGTCCAACCAGTGTAATTTCTTACGATGAAGCCAATTCGACAATGGTAGTCGATCATGAGAACTGCATTCATTGTCGGCAGTGTGAAGTGGCAACCGCAGGAGCATTTAAGGTTACCCAGCCCTGGCAGGGTAGCGTGACCCTCAAACGAGATCTTTGTGTGGAAGGCTGTTACGCCTGTGCCGACATCTGCCCCACCCGCGCTCTCCATCTGGACGAAGAAGGCAACCTTGTTCTGGCAGATTATTACTGCATCAAGTGCGGTGCCTGTATGCAGGTTTGTCCAGTTAAACCCGAGGTGGAAGATGTAGAGATCACCCTTGAATCCCATGGTGTACAGCAAACCCGGACGATTCAGAAAATCACCAATTCGAATGAGCTTCCCATCTGGGTTGAAAGATGGCGAGTGGGACACAAACCCGTAAGCAGCGGTGCCTGGATTGAAGCGCTGCGAAAGCTGGCCGACGACAAAGCCGGTTCAACAGAAATTGACCGCAAACGCGCTTTGAGACGCCGCGACCTGTTGAAGGCGCTGGCGGGAAGCAAACCCTACTTTGATTTATTGGAAAACAACAATTAACTGATATGGTTTTTAAAGAACAAATAGCCCTGGAATTCCAGGGCTATTTGTTCTAGGATCTGGTTTGTGCTTATTTATCAAGTTCCTGCATCAGGATCTTCTGCAAGATACCACCTTGTTTGAAATAATCAAACTCAATCCGCGTATCAATTCTGCTTAAAACTACAAAATGCTTTTCTTCTCCATTGTCCTTTTGAGCCCGGACTATCAATTCGCCACCCGGCTTGTCCAGGGAATGAACTCCCTCGATGGAAAAAACCTCTGTGCCATCTAATCCCAACTCCTTTAAACCTTCACCCGTTTTAAACTGAAGGGGTAAAACCCCCATACCAACCAGGTTTGAACGGTGGATTCGCTCATAAGATTTGGCAATGATAGCCTTCACTCCTAGCAACATGGGTCCTTTAGCCGCCCAGTCCCGGCTTGATCCGGTGCCATACTCCTTCCCGGCCAGTACCACCATAGGGATATTCTCCTTCTGGTATTGTTGAGCCGCATCATAAATGGTCATTTGCTCGCGATCAGGCAGATGCAGCGTCACTCCTCCTTCGACTTCGGGAACAAGCTGGTTCCTCAGCCGGATATTACCAAAAGTTCCCCTTGCCATCACCCGGTCATTTCCCCTCCGGGAACCAAACGAATTGAAATCGCCAACCGCAACACCTTTCTCCTGTAAAAATTTGCCAGCCGCACCATTTTTAGGGATTGCCCCCGCGGGTGAGATGTGGTCTGTAGTGATTGAGTCTCCCAGAACCACAAGCGCGCGAGCGCCCTTAATATCTTTGACAGCATCCCCTTTTTTCATTAATGCATCAAAATATGGGGGTTCCTGAATATAAGTTGATTCAACCGACCAGTTATACAAATCCGAATCTTCGAACTGTAATTGATCCCATAACGCGTTACCGGCAATTACTCTGGAATAAATTTCTCGATATTGGTCAGAATTCACATTGTTTTCTATTGCACCCAGCACCTCATGATGGTCGGGCCAGATCTCACTCAAATAAACTGGTTTGCCATCCCTGCCCATACCGACCGGTTCAACAGAAAGATCAATATTCACCGTTCCTGCCAAAGCATAAGCAATCACCAGGGGTGGTGAAGCCAAATAATTCGCAAGCGTGTGGGGGTTCACTCTTCCCTCAAAGTTCCGGTTGCCAGAAATCACTGAGGCTGCCACAATACCTGAAGATTGAATACCCTTAACTACCTCGTCCGGCAATGGTCCCGAGTTGCCAATACAGGTCATACAGCCATAGCCAACAATATCAAAACCCAACCGGGACAAAGGTTTCAATAAACCAGCTTCTTCAAGATATGATTCGACAGCCTTAGAGCCGGGCGCCAGACTGGTTTTCACAAACGGTTTGACCTGCAAGCCCTTTTCAACTGCCTTTTTTGCCAATAAGCCTGCGGTCATCATCACGTAAGGGTTAGACGTGTTTGTGCAGGAAGTTATGGACGCAAGTACTACCGTGCCATGCTTTATCGTTACATTTTGCTCATTCACACGGATATCTAAAGAAGCAGAAACGCTTTCCTCAGGAACCTCAAACCCCCTTTCCTGCCTGGAAGCAGTCAAAGCGATCTGGAAGGCTTTTCCCATTTCTCGCAGCGGAATGCGGTCTTGCGGTCTTTTAGGTCCTGCAAGACTTGGTTCTACACCGGCAAGATCCAAACGAATATTCTCAGAATAGAGCGGGCTTTGATCATCATCAAAACGATATAGCCCTTGCGTTATAAAATATTTTTTTACCAGCTCAATCATCTGGTCACTTCGCCCGGTCAACCTGAGATAATCCAAAGTCTGGTTATCCACAGGAAAATAGGTCATTGTGGCCCCGTTTTCAGGTGTCATGTTCGCGATCATCGCGCGGTCAGCCAGGGCCAAATTCTTCAACCCGGTTCCATGAAACTCAACAATCTTCCCAACCACATTTTTTTCCCGGAGTAGTTGGGTGATCATCAAAGTCAAATCGGTTGGAGTGGTACCATAAGGCAGTTCACCATACAATTCAAACCCCACCACCTCCGGAGTAACAATTTCAAGTGGTTGCTTTAACATCGCGGCAACCGCTTCAATCCCTCCCACCCCCCAACCAACCACACCCAGACCATTGATCATTGTGGTGTGAGAATCGGTGCCAACCAGTGTGTCGGGATAAGCCCAGAGACGACCATCGATCTCACTCGACAACACCACTGAAGAGAGATATTCCAAATTGATTTGGTGAATAATGCCAGAAGCTGGAGGAATAATCCGTAAATTTTTAAACGCTTTTTCGCCCCATTTAAGAAACTGATATCGCTCCTTATTTCTTGCATATTCCAGGTTAACATTTTTCACCGACGCGTCCCCGCTCCCAAAATAATCTACCTGGATGGAATGATCGACTACCAGATCCACCGGAATCATTGGATTGATCAGATTGGGGTCCCCGCCTAATCTGGCAAGGGCTGATCGCATCGCGGCCAAATCAACCAGAACAGGAACCCCTGTAAAATCCTGCATTACGACACGAGCTGGCATAAAAGGCAAAATCGCTTTTGTTTTGTTGTCTGGGGCCCATTCAACCAAATTTTCTACGTCGGTCCTTGTAATTTGAGTTCCATCACAATTCCGAAGTACATTTTCAAGAAATATCCTGATGGAATAGGGAAAACGTTTTATTTCAACGAACCCCTGGTTTTCCAACTTTTTCAAACTAAAAATAGAATAAGTCCCAGAGCTGGTTGAGATTTCATCAATACAATTAAAATAATCATTCATCGCTTTGTTTCCTCCGCATAAACATATAAGAATCTCAATCAATCCATATTGTTGATGATGGCGTTCGCAAACTCTGAGGTTTTTACTAAAACAGCGTCTTGCATCAATCGATGAAAATCGAAGGTTACGGTTTTAGCCTGAATAGTTGCCTGCAAACCTCTAAGGATCATATCTGCAGCCTCATGCCACCCCAAATATCGCAGCATCATCTCCCCCGAAAGGATCAGGGAACTGGGATTTACAATGTCTTGATCTGCAAAAGTCGGCGCAGTGCCATGCGTGGCTTCAAATACAGCACACCCTGCATCGAAATTAATATTTGCTCCTGGCGCAAACCCAACTCCTCCCACCTGTGCGGCCAGGGCATCTGAGAGGTAATCTCCATTCAGATTCAATGTCGCCAGCACATCAAAAGTCTCTGGTTGCGTGATTGTTTGTTCAAGAGCGATATCCGCAATGATATCGTTGACAAATAGTTTTCCTGCCGCGAATGCTTCATCCTTTTCTGCGTTAGCTGCCTCCGTTCCCGCGGAAAGTTTTTTGCTTTGCCATTCTCGTTGGGTGTAAACATACTCGCCAAATTCTGATTCAGCCAGATCATACCCCCAATTCCTGAAAGCTCCCTCGGTGTATTTCATAATATTACCCTTATGAACCAGCGTAACAATCCTCCTCTGGTTATCTAAAGCCCAGCGAATGGCGGCTCTTACCAGGCGGCTGGTCCCCTCCTCAGAAACAGGTTTAAGTCCAATCGCCGAAGTATCCGGAAACCTTATTTTTGCATATTCTTCAGGGAAATTCTCTTGAAGCAATTTCTTGAATTTTCCATTTTCTTCAGATCCTCTTTCAAATTCGATTCCGGTGTAGATATCTTCTGTGTTCTCCCTGAATATGACCATGTCAACCTTCTCAGGTGCTTTTACTGGTGAGGGCACCCCCGGGTAATATCTAACCGGTCTCACGCAAGCATATAGATCCAACGCCTTTCGTATTGCGACATTTAAGGAGCGAATCCCCCCACCCACAGGAGTAGTCAAAGGCCCCTTGATTCCCACCAGATATTTCTTGAAGGCAGAAATTGTCTCATCTGGCAACCATTGACCGAAGTTGTCATAAGCTTTTTGCCCGGCAAAAACTTCAAGCCAAACGATTTTTCGCTTATCCGAATAAGCTTTCTCAATACTCGCGTCAATCACACGAACCGCAGCACGCCATACATCTGGGCCTATCCCATCGCCCTCAATAAAAGGAATAACCGGATAATTTGGCACCTCGAGAGTACTGCCGTTTTTCGAGATCATTTTTGCGAAGTCGGGTAGATTAGTTTTGAGCATCATTCACATCCTTGTTTGGGAGTATAATTTTTCTTTATAGCGCGATTATTTGAAAATAATAACATCAGGGATGGGAAAAATCAAGCGACGTGGGACACTGTCCCGTTTATCGAGACAACAAGAGAGCGATGCTACCTCAAGACGATGCTACCTCAAGACCTTCTCAACAAAGCACATGTATGGTAAACTATTATCGATAGTCAGCGAGAAACCAACTTGCTGCCTTTCCGCTTTTGGCGCACCAGCGGTGTTGTACAAAGGCAACCCCAAGGAAAGGAGGTCCCTATAAATGCGTACTTATGAGATAGTTGTTATTGCTCACCCTGATCTTGATGAAGCAGCTTTTGAGGCTTTAATCGAGAAAGTTCAAGGTTGGATCACCGGCGTTGACGGTTCTATAGAAAAAGTAGATCGGTGGGGTAGACGACGTATGGCTTACGCGATCCGCAAGCAGCGCGAAGGACAATATGTCTTACTCAAAGCCCAGATGCCCTCGTCATTTATCGCCGAACTAGAACGCAACCTTCAACTTCAGGAACCTGTAATGCGGTATATGGTTACAATTATTGAATAATCCTCCAGGTTTTTAGGGGATTTGCGTTTTTAGACAAGGAGATTTAGATGAGTAGGGGATTAAATAAAGTCATGATCATTGGCCATTTGGGGCGCGACCCGGAAATGCGCTACACCCCATCTGGACGGCCTGTCACAACCTTTTCGGTTGCCACCAGCCGTACCTGGACCACAAACGACGGCGAACGCCATTCTGAAACCGAATGGTTCAATGTTGTCGCCTGGGGCAGCCTGGCCGAGATTTGCAAACAATACCTTCAAAAAGGTCAGCAAGTTTATGTTGAAGGTCGCTTACAAACCCGAAAATGGGAAGATACCAGTGGCAACAAGCATCTCAGCGTTGAAATTGTCGCAAATGAAATGATGATGCTTGGAGACCATCATGACGCGAATCACCTTAACCAAGAGGAATCTTTTTCATCAGAGGAAGCTTCTGACGAGTTTCCTTATTAGATTTGGAGAATTAAATTATGTCTGAGCAAAGACCGTCATATCGATCACGCCGATATGTTGCTCGCCCAAAAATTTGCCAGTTTTGCGCAGATAAATCGATTGAAATTGATTATAAAAATGTGGACGTCCTGCAGCGCTTTGTGACAGAAAGCGGCAAGATCCGCCCCCGCCGGCAAACCGGCACCTGCGCACTCCACCAACGGCAATTGGCTCGCGAAATCAAACGCGCCCGCCACATCGCTCTGCTGCCTTTTACTTCAGAGCCTTGGGAAGAGCAGATTCGGTAGTCTATTGTGCATGTTAAAGGGCATAGAGTTTTACTCTGTGCCCTGTCTTTAAATTAATAATCAGGATTTCTTCCATGGCAAAAACTTCACCCACTAAAAAAGCAGACCACAAACATATTGCACGTCTTGAAAGAGAAAGAAAACAACAACGCCTTCTTGTTTACGGCATCACACTTATTATCATTGCTGTAATTGGCACATTAGGGTATGGTCTATTAAACGAATACGTTTTCAAATATAATCGCCCGGTGGCCGAAGTGGATGGCGAAGAAATAATGCCAGCTGACTTTCAAGCGCGTGTCAGGTTTGACCGCTTACAATTGGTACAGCAATATCAAAGCACTTATCAGATTTACCAGTATTTCCAATCCGACGACCAGTTTAGCACCCAGTTTAAAGAAAGTCTGAATCAGATACAACTCCAGTTAGCAAATAATACTGCTGCTCTTGAAGCGTTTGGCGACCGTTCCTTAAATCAAATGATTGATGAACTTGTTATCCGCCAGGAAGCAGATGCGATGGGTATTCTGGTTTCGGATCAGGAGATCGAGGAAGCGCTTCAAGCTGCTTTCCAGTACTATCCGAATGGTACACCTACTGCCGCGCCCACTGCAACGATTGCCAGCACCGCCACGCTTTCTCCTACCCAACTGGCCCTGGTAACCGTCACGCCAACTCCCACGGAAGTTGTTGTTGAAGAAACTCCCGAAGCAGTGACATCTACGCCTGAAAGCGAAACAGAGACAGAGACAGAAGCGCAGCCAACCGAAGAACCCACTCCTTTACCCACCGCAACACCTTACACGTATGAGGGTTACCAGGAAGCACTTAAAAACAGCTTGGATGACCTTGCGCTATACGACATTAAGGAAAACGATCTAAGAGCTTTCCTAAAAGCACAGCTTATCAGAGATAAAGTTCTCGCTGAAGTCTCTGCTGATGTATCACCTGTTGAACCACAAGTTTGGGCCAGACATATCCTGGTAGTGGATAAAGCTATTGCTGATCTGGTTCTCTCCAGTTTGGAAAATGGTGAGGATTGGAACGCGTTGGCTGCTCAATACTCACAGGACGAGAGCAACAAAGACATTGGCGGCGATTTAGGCTGGTTTGGACGCGGGGAAATGGTAACTGGTTTTGAAGATGCGGTTTTCTCTTTAGAAATAGGTGAAATCAGCGAACCCGTTCAAACTGAATTTGGCTGGCACATCATTCAATTATTAGGCAAAGAGGATCGCCCCTTATCCGCGCAAGCTTTTGAAGCAAAAAAGAATGAATTGTTCAACACCTGGGTCGCCGAAAAACGCGACTCAAAAGCCGTTGAAATTTTTGATACATGGAAAGATTGGGTCCCTTCTGATCCACAGATTCCCAGCAATCTGATCGTACAGTAGTATGCCAGAGTCCAGAAACAATAGAGGCTGCTCCTGATATTCGGGAGCAGCCTCTCCTTTTTAGTAAAACCAGCTAATTCTAGTCGGGAGTATTCTTCCAGATTTTGAAGTCTTTCAACATTGAACCCCCAATAAACTCTTTCAATATTGAGTTGTTTGGGATGTATAAAGTGTCCACAGGCAAGAACCATTCTAATAGTGTCAATAATCGTTTTGCTTCGATATACTCCCTGGTTCCAAAAGGCACCTGTCGCAAGAGAGGCTCTGCCAAGGGTTTCATAGCAGCCAGTTCGTAAACCAATGCGGAATTGAACATCTCATTGGCATGTTCCTGGTAAGGGAAGATATTCCTTTTCTCACCACGCCGAACAGACTCCCATTGTTGAATCGTCTGTTGTGCTGAATACCCCCTTTCCCGCGAATCTCTGACAATCCGCCGGATTAACCGTGTATCTGTAGTCGAAATTCTGTTTTGTGAATCAAGATTTAACTGAGTCAGGCAAGAAGCATAAATCCGAAACGTATGTTCTTCTGAGATATTTGGGATGAGTTGAGGATTCAGTCCGTGGATTCCCTCCAGGATAATAAGCTGGTCTTTTTCAAGCCTCACGACATCCCCGGTTTCACTTTTCCCGGTTTTAAAATTGAAGCGTGGGAGCTGCACTTCTTCACCTCTGATCAACGCATTCAGGTGTATTCCCAACGACACAGTATCCAAAGCACCAATAGATTCGTAATCATACTGCCCGTTTTCATCCAGCGGTGTTTTTTCCCGGTCAACAAAATAGTTATCCATTTCAAGCGGGTATGGGCTGATACCGTGGGCTAACAGCTGAATTGCAAGCCTTTTAGAGAATGTCGTCTTTCCAGATGAAGAAGGCCCTGCAATCAATATGATTTTTTTTTCATCACGTCGTTCAACAATTTCAGCAGCAATTTCTGCGATCTGCTGCGCTTGTAGCGCTTCTGACACAAGAATAATTTCGCTGATCCGGTTTGTGTTTATGGCATCATTCAACGCGCCCACGCTGCCAATACCCAATCTCTCCAACCAACCACCGTATTGTCTGAAAGTTGCCAGCAGCCGGGTTGAATCTGGTAAGGGCAGCAATTCAGTGGGGCGATGCCTTCTCGGATATCGGATTACAAAACCATCTCCCATAAAATTCAGGCCAAACCATTTAATATCTCCCGAAGAAGCAACCATATATCCATGATGATAATCTCGATGCGTACCAAGTTGGTACATCATTAAATGTTTCTTCTTACGATAGCGCAGTAGCCTGACCTTTACAGATTGTCCTTTTTGCCGAAAATATTCAATTGCCTCTTCCAAAGGAACCTGGAAACGCTGAAAAGGCAAATCCGCTGCCACAATCTCTCGCATGTGGTTTTCCAACGCAACAAGTTCCACACGCGAAAGTTGCTGCCTCCCAATAACCTGGCAAAAAAATCCACCAGAAGCCACCGAATGATCAACCGCCAGAAGCGCGTCCGGATATAAATCCTCAAATGCCGCTTCAAGCAAAAATGTTAAAGACCTGCGATAAATTCTTGCCCCATCCGCGTCGCTCATGGACACAGGCTGCACCCGTGCGTCCATCTGAATTGGGTAAGTCAACTCCCTGAGTTCCCCATTCACTATAGCCCCCATAACTGGTGCATCATTCGGATCTGTCAAAGCTTTTAGGAACACGCCGACCTGTGTTCCCCTTGGTCCGGAATACACTCTCCCATCCGGCAAATGGATTTCAATATCGTTTCTGGCTTTTGTTAGTTTTATTCTGTTGCTCGAAGCCACCATCATATTCTTTCCTCCTGGGAATTCGTATTTTATCATGTGTTGGCCTTCTCTGCGAGTACAACTACTTGCGATTAAAGATCCTCCAAAAATTTTTCAACAAAGGTCCAGTAGCATAAACTTATCACAAGCTCAATTTACAACATATACAGCGACAGCCTTTTCCAGAAATAAGTTAAAATAAATCATTGATCACAAAGCACCCCCAAAAGGAGTTTGTCATTCATGGAAAATGCCGCCTGGCGTCTGATTGTATCTCCCCCTCCTCATCATGGGGCGATAAACATGGCCATTGATGAAGCAATCTTATTTGCAGTTGGTAAACGTCTCATGCCTCCAACGCTTCGCCTGTATTCCTGGAAAACACCTTGCCTTTCTCTGGGTTTTGCTCAATCAACTTCAGACGTTGATCTGAAAAAATTGTCCGAATTGAATTGGGAGCTTGTCCGGCGCCCCACTGGAGGAAAAGCAATCCTTCACTGTGATGAGTTAACCTATGCTGTGATCGCTCCCAATGATGAACCCAGGGTGCAGGGAAGTGTCCTGTCAAGTTATTTACGTCTTTCACAAGGATTGCTCAGATCTTTGTCGATCGTGGGTGCTTTAGCCCACGCGCAGGAAATTTACGATGATCTTCAAAACGCAAAAACAAAAGGACCTGTTTGCTTTGAAGTTCCTTCGAACTATGAAATAACAATCAACGGAAAGAAGATTATCGGCAGCGCGCAAGCCCGGCGCAATGAAGGGGTATTACAACACGGCACGCTGCCACTTTTTGGAGATTTGGCCAGAATCACCAAAGTCCTGAAATATGACACCCCTGCGAATCAAACGGAAGCTTCCCAACGACTCCTTGAGCACGCGACAACATTAGAAACAGCCCTGGGAACCATTATCCCCTGGGAACAAGCCTGCCAGGCTTTTACTGAGGGTTTTTCCAACGCGCTGGGCTTGTATTTTCTTGAAGAACAATTATCTTCTCAAGAAGTTGCGTTAGCCAACGAACTGTTTCATAGCAAATACAATCACGAAAACTGGACATTTCGCAAGTGATTTCTCATGGTTTGCTTGTAAAAACGACATCCTCGAAGCCAAGACCCGAAAATATCCGCTTCAAAACATCTTCAGCATTCTGTTGCGCTTTTGGTAAAATTCCATCTTCCTCTGCGGCTTTCTGAATTTCCTTTTCAGCCAATTGTCTTGCCTGTGTCTCTAAATTCAAATCACCTTTAGTTAATAAGCCGGTTTCACGGTCGTAAACATAAGATTTATCGTTGTCGAGATCAACCACAAAGATTTCGGGTTCGGGAAGATCAACATAAAGATACTTTCCTTCAAACCACATGTCTTCGGAAGTCATCTTTCTTAAATCAATCCCTGCAATCACAGAGCCGTGCGCCACAAATAGAAGTCTGTCCCCAAAAAGGAAGCTCAACTCATTTTGAGCAATCTCAGCCGTAATAACCTTTTCGACAGAATATTGTATGGTCTCAAGTTTTGCCAGAGACTTTACTTCGTGAATAATTGTGATTGGATCTGGAATAACTGTCGGAGTTGGGTGCAGCAGACCATCAATATCTTTACGAATTTCCTCATTTACCTGTCTTATCGGAGCTAACGCGTTCTCCGTGGTATTCCTTATCACTTGTGTGATCGCATAGGGAACACCAAATGCGCCTACCAAAAGCAATAAAATAAACAGGACAATATCAAGGCGATATCTTTTTTCCATCAGATTCTCTCTTTCAAAACATACTTTTCATTTATTAATTATAATTACCTTGGAAAATTAATTCTACTCAATAACAATATTTTTAAAAAAAGAACATTAATGAACCTAAAGTCCAACTCGAAATTTTGCGCTCTGATTGTCATATTAATTAACCTTATATTGATCGAAAGTTGTGTTTTCACTCCGGCGAATCAGATGTCGCCAGATTCTAATATCACTGAAAGATTCCCAAAAGCAACACGGACCCCTGATCCTAAGTCAATCACTCCCTCGCCAACACCGCCTCTTGGTTCCTCCCTCAACCCGCTCATTTTTGGATTTGTGGTTACAGATGGTCTCGAAATAGATGAAGAGGCCCTGGCACAGCTTATGTCGCTGTTGTCCAGTGAGTCAAACCAGAATATCTACGTTGAATATTACGCTTCTTACGAACCGTTAATTTCTGATATCCAGGATGGCGCTGTCCATATTACCTGGCTGCCCCCACAGATTTTGATCCCTTTAGAAAACCAACATTACATTAAACCCGCATTGCTCTCTAACCATTTTGGTGTGTACCAATACAGCACCCAAATTCTAGCAAACATTGACCAGGGTTATCAATCCTATTATGACCCCATTGTAAACCAGACTACCGAAACCGCTGCGATCGCGCTTGCTCAATTTGAAGGTCTCAGACCTTGCTGGGTAGATACAGATTCTATTTCAGGTTATCTGCTTCCCACGGCAATTTTCCTTCAAAACAACATAGAGCTGGCTGAAGGTGTTATCACAAAAAATCCCTCTTCTACCATTCGGGCATTGATCATTGGAGGAATATGTGATTTCGGAGCAACATATGGAGGCAATGGTGATCCTAGAACAGCCTCTTCCCTGACAGATATCCCTGATGTCATGGGAAAAATTGAAATCATTTGGCGAAGTGATCCTATCATCCCCAATTACACCATTGCTTTCCATGCAGATATATCTGATTCTACTCAATCCGAATTGGAAAAATCCTTCCAAACCATTTCAAATTCACTTGATGGGTACCAGCTATTCTCAGCAGCACTTGGATACGAGATTAATGGCCTTGAACCCTGTGGCCCCCCTACCTTTGAACCCTTGCGCGAATTTCTTGACACATTAAATGCAAACCAGAAAAATGCGACCGATGAACCTCAAGAGGAATAAACATCAAAAGGAACAGTGTTAGAATTGTCCCTGTGTGGAAAAAACTTGCTTCGCTATTTATGAAAATTTTGGCTATTTTCGCGCTCCTGTCACTTTTGGGTTTACTCTTACCCAAAATTATATTCAATCTTTATGCTTCGTCCCGAACATATCAACCTGAGAACGCGCCTGAAGTCAGTGTTGGAATTGTTTTCGGAGCGGGGTTATTATGGGATGGCACACCAACTGCTGTGCTGCGCGATCGGGTAAAAACCGGGGTTGAATTATATAAAAATGAAACCGTAAGCAAACTCTTAATGAGTGGTGACAATCGTTTCGAGAATTACAATGAACCAGCAGCAATGCGTGATTACGCGCTTTCTCTGGGTGTACCTGCCGAAGACATCGTTCTGGACTATGCTGGCAGGAGAACTTACGACACCTGTTATCGCGCTAAATATATTTTTGGTTTGAACGAAGCGCTTTTGATCACACAAAAGTTTCATCTACCCAGAGCAATTTACACCTGTAACAAACTGGGGATTCAATCATCTGGGGTGGTTGCCGATCAAAGATCCTACCGTAAAAACGCTTACTTCTACTGGCAATTGCGAGAGTTGTTTGCTACCTCCACCGCGCTTCTCGATATCTGGATTTTAAAACCTCTACCTGTTCTCGGCTTTCCTGAACCGATCTTCAAGGCTTCGGAGAATAACGCCCAAAACGAATAACCCCTGGCATTATACTTGCAATTTTAAACGTCAGGCAGGTTAGTTCATGTATAATCTGTTTATAAAACTTTTACTCGTAGTGAGGACCATCATGGATCGCAATGAGGCGTTCGCCATTGTTGAAAAGTATATAAAAGCACCCAACCTGATCAATCACATGCTTTCAGTTGAAGCAGCCATGCGTTTTTACGCAAAAAAGCTCAACCAGGAAGAAGACCTTTGGGGTATTACTGGTTTACTGCATGACTTTGACTGGGAAATACACCCGACATCAGAAGAACACCCCATTATGGGTGAGCCCATCCTTCGCGAATTAAATACGCCCGATATTGTCATCAAAGCAATCCTTTCGCATGGTGATAACCCGGAGCATCCAAGAACCACACTCTTGGATAAAGGTTTGTTTGCGTGTGATGAAATTACCGGTCTCATTACTGCAGTTGCTCTGGTGAGACCATCTAAATCGCTTTATGATCTAAATGCAAAATCTGTGAAGAAAAAATGGAAAGATAAATCGTTTGCGGCTGGCGCTAATCGGGATGAAATCACGAAAGGTGCAGCGGATTTTGGTGTGGAATTATGGGAACATGTCGATAATGTGATCCTTGCCATGAAAAGTATCGCACCACAGATAGGGCTTGCTGGAAATATCCCCCCAGAATAATCCAATCACTTTCAGGAGAAAATAAATGGCACTCCAGGGAAAAGGTATGATGATCTGGAAAATCTCCAGATGCGAAAATGGCGACCCCCAGGCAATAGCAAATGTCGCAAAATCAGCTGGGTTGACACATGTTTTGATAAAAATCGCGGACGGCCCCTATTCTTATAACGTTGAGAAAGAGACAAATAAAGACCTGGTGCCCCCTGTTATTGACGCGCTAAGAGCTTTTGGGATAAAACCCTGGGGATGGCACTACGTCTATGGTTACAACCCCTCCGGAGAAGCTCAAATAGCCGTAAAACGTGTAAAACAACTGGGTCTGGATGGCTATGTCATCGACGCAGAAGGGGAATATAAAGAACCGGGTAAAGACAAAGCCGCAATTAAATTCATGGAAGAGTTAAGGAAAGGTATTCCAAAAAAACCAGTGGCTCTTTGCTCATACAGATGGCCTTCTTATCACCCTCAGCTGCCCTGGAAAGAATTTCTTGAAAAATGTGACTACAATATGCCGCAGGTATATTGGCAGTCTGCTCATAATCCTGAAGACCAGTTGCGTAAATCGGTTCGTGAATTTCAGGCCTTAACTCCATACCGGCCCATCATCCCCACGGGTCCAGTGTACAAATATGGAGGATGGGAACCAACCCCTGCTGATATCCAGGAGTTTCTCAACGCAGCGCGCTCTTTGAACCTTCCAGCCGCAAACTTCTTTGAATGGTATTATGGCCGCACCATTCTGAAACCTCTGTGGAATACAATTGCCGCCTACCCCTGGCCGCCGTATCCAACACCTGTTGATCTCCCAGAACAATATATTTCCGCACTCAATACCCATAACGCGGATATTGTGGCAAATCTTTACACTGACAACGCCGTTCACATTACAACCAGTCAAACTATCCAAGGTATAAATGCCATAAAAATCTGGCTCAACACCTTCCTGAATCAAACCTTTGCTAACGCGGAATTTCAACTAACCGGCTCCTCTGGCACGGGCAGTTCCCGGCATTTCACCTGGAAAGCAAAATCGTCCACTGGTAATATCAACAACGGCAATGACACCATCGGCATAGTGAGCGGGAAAATCGCCTATCATTACAGTTACTTTACGATTAGTTAATTAAAAAGGCTTCGCGGCAACCGCGAAGCCTTTTTGCTTTTATTTCTTTTAGGTCTTATTTCTTATTTGTCTAATTCCAATAACTTAATTCATCATCCAATTTGGTGACATTTTGCAGGTAGTCCTTTTCCTTTAACTCAACAACTTCCTTGCCAGCGCGTAGCCGTTGCCCTATTTCAATCTGGTCAATTCTTACTTTCTTGGAAGCCATTATCTTGAAATGAAGCAGCCCGGTTTGTGTTCGTTTTCCAGATAAACCACCGACAATTTGCACATCATCTGGCATCCGCGACACGATTACACCTTGCCCATATCTTCCCTGAAGAGGGAACGACTTTTCAGGCAAACGCCATCCTGTTCCATTTGACCCCAAAAGAAGAATTTCATCTTTTGGGTCCAATCTGCAGGCAAACACCACCTGATCTTCTTCTTTTAGTTTAATTCCATTCACCCCGGCAGCAACCAGACCCATTGGGCGAACATCTTCCTCAGAAAATCGGATAGCCATTCCACTGGCTGTTGCCAGTAAAATCTCTGAAGCGCCATCCGTTATAAAAGCCCACTGCAAACTGTCACCGTTATTTACTTTCGCCAGTGTAAAAGCTTGGGCAGAAGGGCCGGGTAAATCATGCAGCGTTGATTTCTTAACCATTCCACCCTGTGTAACGGTTACAACATAATGCTCAGATTCTGTATCAATATCCAGTGGTACAGTAAAGAACCCGGATAGTTTTTCAGCTTCGTCCAGAGGTGCAATTTTCGAATAGTGAACACCATCCGTAAAATCTTCAACCTCTGGAAGCGCTGCTGTGCCAACAGCAGCCACCTGACCGCTTTCTGTAAACAGATATAGGGTTTGATGGGTTGTTGCTCTTAAAACCCAACCTGGGGCATTTTTACCGCTGATTCTCGAAAGTTTATCCTCTTTTGTCCGGCCAATATGTCCATCATGTGACACACCTACCCAAATCCTTGATTCGGGCGTCACATCGGTTGCGGTTAAAAGTTCATAGCTCGATTCACCCTCTTTCAGGGATACAATTTGGGTTCTTCGGTTGTCCCCATACAAGTTTTTCATTTCCAACAGCTCTTTTTCAACTTCCAACCGCATTTTTGAAGCAGATCTGAGCAAAGCTTTTAATTCTTTAATGATTTGTTGCAATTCCTTGTATTCGAGTTCAATTTTTTTGCGTTCAAGTGAAGCCAACTTGCGAAGCTGCATTTCCAGAATAGCTTGAGCTTGCACGTCACTGAGCTTATATCTCCGCATCAAGCGGCTCTTCGCAGTTTCAACATCGGCTGCCTTACGGATCAGAGTGATGATTTCATCCAGATTGTTTAGCGCTACACGCAATCCTTCTAAAATATGAGCCCTTTGTTCAGCCCTTGCCAGTTCATATTCACTCCTCCGCCTGACCACATCGATCCTGTGTTCAAGATAAACATTCAAAGCCTGTTTCAAAGTTAGCAATCTTGGTTCATTATTAACCAGAGCCAGAAGCGCCAGTCCAAAAGTGCTCTCAAGGGGAGTGCTGCGATACAATTTGCGTAATACTGCGTCAGTATCAGAAGACTTGCTCAACTCCAGCACAATTCTCATTCCGTGCCGGTCCGATTCGTCTCGCAAATCAGAAACCCCTTCCAGCACTTCATTTCTGGCCAGATCAGCAATTTTTTCTATCAGGTTGGTTTTATTAGTCAGATAAGGAAGTTCGGTGATAATGATCCGGCTTCTTCCCCGTGCCATCTCCTCCACATGAACACGTCCACGCACTTTAATTCTTCCTCGTCCAGAGGCATAGGCCGATAGGAGTTCGGTTTGCTCACCACCCTCCAAAACAATCCCACCGGTTGGGAAATCTGGCCCTTTAACAAAGTTCATCAAATCAGAGATATCAATATCATCTAATTTATTCCAGTTTCTCAACATGTGCACACAGGCATCAACAACTTCCCCAAGATTGTGTGGTGGAATGTTGGTGGACATTCCCACTGCAATACCGTTGGAACCGTTTACCAATAAATTCGGTATCGCTGCCGGCAAAACCTCTGGTTCTTTCAGGGTGTCATCGAAATTGGTCACATAATCCACAGTGTCTTTTTCAATTTGTGTCAAAAGCTCAATAGCAAACGGATGTAATTTGGCTTCTGTGTAACGCATTGCCGCAGGTGGATCACCATCGATACTCCCAAAATTTCCTTGCCCATCAACCAATGGGTATCGAATAGTGAAATCCTGAGACAACCTCGCCATGGCCTCATATACTGCCATATCACCATGGGGGTGGTATTTCCCCAATACTTCTCCAACAATACGCGCAGATTTCTTGTATGAAGTGTTTGGGCGCAATCCCATGTCGTACATCGCATAAAGTATTCTTCTTTGAACCGGTTTTAAACCATCGCGAGCATCCGGTAAAGCTCGGGAAACGATCACGCTCATTGCGTAATCCATATAGGATTGCTGCATTTCAGTATCGATATCTATTTTCCGTACCAGGCCAATCTCCATAAAACGCTCCTGATTTTAGACTAAAAACATTCTTTCTTAGAACAATCTTACGAACAATTTATCCAATCGTCAACCCCAAGTTAAAGAAATCCCCCAAGAGCGCTTGCCCTTGGGGGAACAAAGGTTACCCCTTATTGCTATTCCATTTCGGATAATTCTGAAAACTCATCCAGTGTTGTTTCTTCATCCAGTGATGCTTCTTCATCCGCTGGTTTCGCGGCTTCCTCATGGCGGTCAAATCGTCCGCGTTCAAAACCTGTTCCGGAGGGAATAAGCTTACCAATGATCACATTCTCCTTCAGACCATACAAAGGATCTTCAGTGGAGGCAATAGCCGCGCCAGCCAACACCTTAATTGTGTGCTGGAAAGAAGACGCTGAAAGGAAGGAGTCTGTGCTTAACGAGGCTTTCGTCACACCCAACAACAATTCAACATATTTTGCTGGCTGCTTCCCTTCCATGCGCAGTTGCTCATTCTCTCTTCGCAATTCCAAACGATCGACCATATCCATCGGCAAGTAAGAAGTATCACCCGATCTCAGGATCTGCGCCTTGGACAACATTTTGCGAATAATCACCTCAAAATGTTTGTCGTGGATGTTTTGTCCCTGCGCCCGATACACTTTCTGAATTTCTGAAAGCAAATACATCTGACAGGCTTCCCGACCACTGATTTTCAAAATCGTATGCGGGTTTAACGAACCTTCTGTAAGGGGCTGCCCGGCTTCAACATATTCTCCGTCCTTGATTACTAGCCTTGCGGTGCTGGGAATTTCATATTCCTGAGATTCCCGATATTCATATGAAACAATAACTTTACGCCCCTCTATCCTTACCTGGCCAGCATGTTGAGCAGTAATCGACGCATCACCCAAAGTGGCAATGGCATCACCCAGCGAGACCGAACTGGCATCTTTCACTTCAATCTTCCAATCTTCCGGGATTTCGTATTCATTGGGGATCATCTCGCTGTATTCAACTAAGACAACGCGCTGATCACTGTACCGGTCAGACTGAACAACTTTCGCCACGCCAGAAATGCTGGTGATGACGGCTTCTCCTTTGGGAGCACGCCGCGCTTCAAACAATTCCTCAACACGCGGAAGACCCGTCGTGATATCGCCACCAGCAGCAACGCCACCGGTATGGAACGTACGCAGCGTCAACTGAGTACCCGGCTCGCCAATAGATTGAGCAGCCACAATACCAACTGCGGCACCCAATTCAACCTCTTTACCTCGCCCCAGGTCCATGCCATAGCATTTCGCGCATATACCATGTATCAAATCACAGGTATGAGGAGAACGAACTTTCACACTATCCACATTTGAAGCAACAACTTTGCTGACCAAATCTTTGTCAAGCATCTGGTTGCGTTCCGCCAAAACTTCTCCAGTCTCCGGATCAACCACCCGCTCCGCGGTATATCGGCTGTACAGCCGGTCGCCCATCGCCTGTCGGCCAAAGCGATCATCGGTGCGGTAAATCCAGATACCTTCCTGCGTTCCACAATCTTCGTCATTGATAATGTAATCCTGCGCCACATCCACCAACCGGCGGGTTAGATACCCAGCGTTCGCGGTCCGCAATGCTGTGTCGGCAAGACCTTTTCTGGCACCATGCGTCGAAATGAAGTACTCCAAAGCTGTCAGGCCTTCCCGGAAATTCGACTGGATTGGCAGACTGATAATCCGGCCCGCGGGGTCTGCCATCAAACCACGCATACCAGCCAACTGCGAAATCGGCCCAAACCCACCTTTGGTCGCGCCTGAATTTGCCATGGTGGACAGGTTACCATTTGGATCCATTGTCTCACGAACTGCTTTGGCAACCTTTTTTGTAGTCTGTTGCCAGATCTCAATAATCTGATCATCCCTTTCCTGCTCAGTTAGCAGCCCACGACGCCAGGATCTGGTAACACCTTCAACTTCTCGTGTAGATTCTGCTAAAATCTCTGGCTTTTCATCAGGAATGGATATGTCCGCAACAGCAATTGTAGCGCCTGAGCGCATTGCGTATTCAAAGCCAATATCTTTCACATAGTCCGCGACCAATGTGGTTACTTCCGGACCACAAATGTCATATACTTGGGCAATCAGGTCCTTTACACCACCCTTATCCAGAATCTCGTTGTAGAACAATACTTCTTCTGGCAAAATACGGTTAAACAACACGCGGCCAACGGTAGTTTCAATGATTTCTTTCTTTGGCTTCTTTCTCCGCTCACCCTTTTCATTGTACCAATTCATGATTGAAAGCTTAATTTTCGCGTGGACATGAACCTGATCCAAAGAATAAGCAAGCTCCACTTCATCCATATCACCAAAAACGCGCCCATCGCCCTTATGCTCAAGGTTATCCAACATTGTTAGGTAATAAACACCCAGAACCATATCTTTGGAAGGGCTGATGATCGGTTCACCATCAGCAGGTTTCAAAAGGTTCCGCGAAGACAACATCAAGTTTCGCGCCTCCCAAACTGCTTTTTCAGAAAGAGGCACATGCACAGCCATCTGATCACCATCAAAGTCCGCGTTGAATGCAGTTGTCACGAGCGGGTGCAACTGAATCGCGCTGCCTTCGATTAAAACAGGTTCAAAAGCCTGAATACCCAAACGGTGCAGCGTTGGCGCACGATTCAGCATAACTGGCCTGTCCTGAATCACTTCCTCCAACACTTCCCAAACTTCAGGTCGATTGCGTTCAATGAATCTACGCGCGCCTTTCACGTTGGCCGCATAATTATGAGCTACAAGACGAGCGATCACAAATGGACGGTAAAGCTCAAGTGCCATCGTTTTTGGCAAACCGCATTGATATAGTTTGAGAGCTGGCCCCACAACAATCACGGAACGGCCAGAGTAATCGACACGTTTACCCAGAAGGTTCCTTCTGAAACGCCCTTTCTTACCCTTCAACATATCACTCAGTGATTTAAGTTCACGCCGCCCTCGCCGTGAAAGGGCTTTGCCGCGCTGAGAATTATCAATCAGCGAGTCGACAGCTTCCTGAAGCATCCGTTTTTCATTCCTGACAATCACATCTGGTGCGCCCAGTTCCAACAACCGCTTCAACCGGTTATTGCGATTGATAACGCGCCGGTAAAGATCGTTCAAGTCCGAGGTGGCAAATCGCCCGCCGTCCAATTGAACCATCGGCCGTAAATCTGGAGGAATAACGGGGAGCACTGTCAGGATCATCCATTCCGGACGGTTATTAGATCTGCGGAATGCTTCCACGACCTTCAACCTGGTGGTGGCCTTTTTCCTTTTCTGCTTGCTTTTAGTGGTTCTGACCTCATTCCACAGATCTTCGGCGAGTTTGTCCAGGTCCAAACGGCGTAAAATATCATAAAATGCTTCAGCGCCCATATCCGCCCGGAATACCTGCCCCCACCGTGATTTTAATTCACGGTACCGTGTCTCACTCAAAAATGTGAACGGACGAAGTTCATAGAGCTCATCCCGCATGTGCGCATTCTGATCCTGGGACTCGCTGGATTGGTCTTCCATCTCATTGCGCAGAGATTCCATTCGTTCATCAGCTTCAGCGCGGAGTTTTGCTTTCTGTAGATCCAACTCCTGCAAATCACGCTGCAACTGTTCTTTGAATTCGCTTTCAATTTCGTCCAGTCGCTCTTTAACAAACTTCTGAACAGTGCTCAAATGCAAAGAAGTGACGGTTTCCCCTTTTTCAACAATGACAGCATTGGCTGCTTCAAAGATGACCTGTGATCGCAAGGTTTCGCCCATTTTATCTTGCAGGTCTCTCTCAATACGCTGCCCCTCTTTCATCACCGGTTCCAGGCGCGCAGCAATTTGCTCATCAGCCCGGTTCTGCAGGTCCTGGCGCTGTTCTTCAACTTCAGTTAATCGCCGGTCTCTCTCGTGCTTAACATCCAGTATCTGCGAATTTACTTTTTCTGCTGCGATCGTCTCAGTGGATGCGATTTCTTCCTCTAATCGTTTTAAGGCTTTTTGACGGGCGTCTTCATCCACATAAGTAACAATGTATTGCGCAAAATAGAGAACCCGGTCCAAATTGCGCCGGGAAATATCCAACAAAAGACCCAGGTAAGAAGGGATTCGCCTTGTGTACCAGATATGCGCCACTGGCGTGGCGAGTTCTATATGACCCATCCGCTCTCTTCGAACTGAAGAACGGGTAACCTCAACACCACATTTGTCGCAAACGATACCTTTGTATCTCGGGTTTTTATACTTTCCGCAATAACACTGCCAGTCTCTGGTCGGACCAAATATCGCTTCACAGAAAAGACCGTCTTTTTCTGGGCGCAAACGCCGATAATTAATCGTTTCAGGTTTCAGCACCTCTCCATAAGACCAACTGCGAATTTTATCTGGAGAAGCAAGGCTGATACGAAGCGCAACCAAACCTTTAGTTTCCACCTAAGAACCTCCTGAAAACATAACCCCTGTGTAATAAAAACAAAATAGGACGCATGAGAAAAAGTCCTCAAGCGTCATTTAAGATAATTAACAATACTCCCATTAAATACATGCAAAGAAGTATTATAGCACATTTTTCCGAATTTTTTACAAATTACTTTGTGGTTTTTTGTATAGGAATTGCGATGAAAAACGAACTGCCCTTGCCCAATCGGCTTTCAACCCAAACACGCCCACCGTGCCGCTCCACAATTGACTTTACAATCGCCAGCCCCAAACCGGTTCCACGTTGTTTATAAGCCTCCCGCCGGCCGCTGCGATAAAATTTTTCGAACATATGCGGTAAATCAAGCGGGGCCACACCTATCCCCGAATCAAACACTTCGAATACCACCACATCACCCCGACAATCAAGCCTGACCCCAACCTTTCCACCAACGGGTGTATATTTTATCGCGTTATCCACCAAATTAAACAATGCTTGATTTAATAATGCTGGATCTGCCTGCAGTGTAAGCGGAGCTTCAGAAAGTCCTGCCAGTGCAGTTTTATCAACTGCAAATTGAATATTTTTCTGATTAGCCTGAGGCTTCAGTGAATTTAGTACCTGCTCAACAATCTCATCCGCGACAACTTTGTGGATCTTCAGGCCAATTCCTGTTTCAATTCTGCCCAGGTCCAACAAATTACTTACCAGGCGTGTCATATTATCAACACCATACACAATTTTCTGAACATACTCTTTCTGTTGATCGTTTAATTCGCCAACCATTTGTAACATTGTTGCATAACCACGCATCAAAGTGAGTGGTGACCTTAAGTCATGACTGACTGTAGCCACAAAATCCGATTTCAAATTATCCAGTTCTTTATAGTATGTAATATCGCGTAAAATACAGATCTTTCCAACATTCTGTTTTTCGGAAATAACCGGGGAGACGCTTGCGTAATATATTTTCCCATTTGGGAATGGAAGTTCCCGTGAAGTCATCCGTCCTTCAACAGGCGAGACCATCAAATCCAATAAGGCAGGGACCGCGATCACTTCTTCGATTTTACGCCCCGGTGTAGATGAGGTAATCAACCCTGGAACCTGCATCACCGCCGGATTAATCAACAACAAGCGATTCTTTTGATCAAAAACCAGTACAGGCTCAGGTGTTGAATCCAGAACCGCCTGCAATCGCTGCCTTCCTACATCAGAAGAGGCAAACAACCGGGCGTTAACTGCTGCGATAACCGCCTGTCCTGTAATCGTGCTCAAATACCTAATTTGTTCATCAGTGAAGTAATGCGGGCTTTCATAGGACACCCATATCGTTCCATAATAATCATTTTCGTTTCGCAGCGAGATCGCGATCAGCGCTCCTGGGTAAGGTTGATCTTTCGATAATTGCATTAACCTCATGCGGGCTGTATTGGGAACGGTTAGCACATCTTTTCGCCGCATTAAACCAAACATCTGTTCGTCCAGATATGCGTATAACTCAGAAGAAATCCCCTCCCCATAAGAGACCAGCATCTCATCTGGTAACTCAAGAGAAACATCATTCACCAGAACCGCCCGTGCTGCGCTGGCGCCTTCCATCAAGGCTGCCCGAAGCACAGGCTTTATCGCTTTTTCAACATCCAGATTTGATGCCACTTCCTGGCTTACTTGAAGTAAACTGTTCAATTCATCCAAACGAGCCTTCAACCCGATTCGCATTTGCTCAAACGCCGCGCCAAAACGGCCAATCTCATCAAGACCTTCAAATTGCAGTGGATGATCCAGGCGTCCTTGAGAAATTAAGGTCGTTTCATTCGCCAGGTTCTCCAATGATGAGGTTACCTTTTTCAACATGGCCCTTAACACCAAAAAGGTTAAACTTAAAAGCGCAACTAAAATCGCCAGAAGCGGAAAAGAAATCGTCAGGGCAATGCTCTGTGTGCGTTCGGCAGGCACGGTTAACAATACGGCCCAGGGACGCCCCAACACCGGTTGATAGTATCCAAACCTGCGTGTGCCAGAAGCGGAAATATCTTCAATAAACATTTCATCGGCTGGCAAATCCCCCAAATATTGGGTCATTACGTTCGCTGATGAGGAGTGATACAGGATATTCTTGTTTTCATCCAGGATTATCCCATAACCTCCTATCCCGTTCAAAGAATCAAGCGCCTGTATCGCCGGCTGAGTAAAGGGGTTAGAGTTGAGATCGGTCCTGCCTAAAAGCACCCCTAAAACCTCACCCGAATCGCTCTGAATAGCCACAATAAAAGAAACCTGTGCTGTGTTTTCTCCTGGCCAGGGAGGGATTGTATAAGTTTGAACTAAAACACCACGAATTGCCAGCAGAACACCCGCGTTTTCTTCAGCGGAAAGATAGATGTCTTCCACACGCTTTTCAGGATATCCTGTAATTGGGTTCCCGTCGCGATCAAATAGATAAAGCTGTCGAAAATACAGCCCGCTTCTCAGCATTTCGCTCAATTTATCTGGAAGCAGGTACGAGGGCAGGCTTAATAGCTCCGGGTCTGCCATATTCACCAGCGCGCTTTGACCCGCTTCCAGAAAATAGGGTAAGCTATCCGCCGATATCTTCGCTGTACCAGAAAGTTGTTCACGCAGCAAATCCTTTGCGACTCTGCCGGCAACCCACCAATCACTAACCATTAAGGTGAAAAACATGATTAGCATTAATGGTACAGTCGTCGCGAAAAAACGTCTCTGTAAATTCAGCTCTGAGGGAGCGGGTTCCAGAGGTTGTTGATTCCCCCACAGCCTGAACTTTCCCAGATAAAGCACTTCCGCGAAACAGCCCGCAATCAATAGCTCAACAAATCGCCCCAACTGAATATACCAGCTTTGCGTTAAGGCATAATCCAGACGATTTACAAAGCTGCCTGAAACAGAAAAGAAACCCGACATCACGCCGAGCGGTATATACACAATCATAATTACCAGAGCAGAGCCTAATGGATGGCGCAGCAACCGGTATAGTCGTGACCGGTAATTCTGGCGAACACTATAGCTGAATAAAAGCGCCAGTCCAGCCACCTCAAGTGAAGTAAAGAGATTATGAGTTCCCCAAAATCCGTAAAGAAGACCAACCAGCAAACCAACAATAGTTCCATAAAACGGTCCAAAAATTCCCCCTGCCAAAACCCAGGGTATAGCGCTAAAAAACATAACAAATGGCGCATTAAGTTCAACTGGAATATTTGACGCAAGCGTTACCCCGCCAATGGGTAATTGAACTCCCAGGAATAAAGCCGCAATTGGTGCAAGAACTAGCAGAACACAAAAGAAAACCCATTCCCAAACCTCGAGTTTTTTTGATGATTCCCGCCATTTCACCAGACCTAACACCAATAAGGCAAACAGGAAGAACCAGCCCAGCCATCCCGTCAGATCATAGGGTGGATAGATATATGGCAATGTTGAAAGCAAGCTCTTTATTCCTGTCATGGCAAATGAGGTAAATTAAATTTATCAAAGCTTATAAAATTATAGCATCCCAAAAAAGGAAGTTCTCTTAAAGCTTTCACTCTTAAATATAGATCAGATTTTGTATTATGTTGTTCAAAAATCCAAAAAACCAAGAATTATAATAACTTAAGTCCCGCCCTCTTATTTAATCCGTTCCACGCGTGTTTGTAAAGCGCAGAGGTTGCTCTATTCACCGGGATCGATCTCACAAGTTTTTCCCAGGCGATGTCGGCCTCATGAGATTTTTCAAAACATTCCATAGAGTAATTATAGCGAATTTCCGCAGAGAATTCATCCATCATTTCAACCGAATCGAGCATCGCTTTCTGTAACGCTTCAATTTCATCACGAATCGCAACGTATCGTTTAGGATAATCCTGAAGCACTTCCCGGTGAAGAATTTCATGATTCCAGAATATTGTATCTCGATTAAACTTGCCGGTTGGCGAAGGTCTTAAGGAGGGATGTCCCGCGTCCATCCAGACCGGTTTAAATATGCTGAGGCAAGGTGCGGATGTTCCTGTCAACCAGTGAATGGCATTGCCACCTTTTTTTATTTGCGAGACCATTGAGCCTACCGTCTGGCTGTTTCTGACTGGACCTGGTCCGGCATGCATACATACATCAGCTCCGAACAAACCCTTCGAAGGATCGAAATCCTCACCCTTTTGATGCGACTTCAGCAAATCCATCATCATCGCGCTGGTGATTTTGCCTTTAGAACTTTTCAACGAATTGAATGTGCAGGATTGCCGGGATCGAGCGTCACTGAAACGTGTATAAATAAAATCAGAGTAGCATCTGGCAAAAGAAAAGTCCTGGGCACCTTTGCACCACCCCTTTTCGACCGCATAAGAAATCAAATTCTCAGAAGCCGCATCCCAATCGTTCTCGATTGTCAACGCGTTTGAAATTGAGCGCACATCTTTTACTTTTTGGGCAGCCCAATGTTCGCCTGCCGTCTCCAGCACCCAGGCACATTGCGAATCCGCTATTAAGAAACTGTTATGGTAATAGAAATGGTGAGCGTATCCACAATCTCCACCCTGACCATAAGCTTCAATCAGATCGGTAATCTGCCTCATTGCTTCTTCTGCTGTTGTCGCTCGTTCTAAGCCAAGCCTTAAGAGGTCCATCCCAATCAGGGAAGGGGATTTATTATACGGCACCTTTGTGAAAACAGCTTCATTTCCAATTACCACACCATGTTCATTCGCCCCCATTTCCGCTCCCCAGATCCAAAATGGCTTTGCCAACAAAACAGCATGGGTATGCGGTACTTGAGGAATGGAAATATAGGTACACTGGAGCTTTTCATCACTATCGTGATCAGCTGCGGGGATCAGCTCAATTTGATGAGCCTCATTTGCTTCCCGGTCACTATTCTTTGCAAAAAGTACTGATCCATCCAGAGTAGCGTTTCCCAGAGCCACAAAGGTGTCACACATTTCGGCCTCCCGGCATCTTATGTCCTGACTATTTTAACAACGCGTCAACTTTTTCTAAAACCTCGTCAATGCTCAAGCCGTCAGAATTCAAAATATAAGCGTCCTCAGCAGGTACCAGAGGGGCAATTTCTCTGGTCGAATCAATCTCATCTCTGCGCCGCATAGAAGCAAGTATTTCAAAATAAGAGGCATCTCCCTTACCTCGCTCCACGATCTCTTTATGCCGCCTTTTTGCCCGTTCTTCCACCGAAGCGTCAAGATAAATTTTCAAGTCCGCGTTGGGAAGGACAACAGTGCCAATGTCCCGACCCACCATAACAACCCGCCCTCTTTCACCAATGCGCCTCTGCTGGCTGGTCATTTCCTCCCTGACCCCAGAATAAGCTGAAACCTGGGAAACGTTCTTATCAACTTCTGGCTCGCGAATCTCCCAGGTTACATCACGCCCATCCAGGTATACATCATATTTGCGAGTATCGCCCACCGATGGTGGTTTCACATCAATGCATATTTGTTTAGCCAGTTTAGTTACCGCAGCTTCATCTTCAACTGTAGCAAGCTTCTTCAAGGCAGCTAATGTAACCGCGCGATACATCACACCGGTATCAAAGTACAAATATCCCAATTTCTGCGCTAATCTCTCTGCCACAGTTGATTTTCCTGAAGCAGCAGGGCCATCAATTGCAATTTTATCTGGTATTTTCTTCATTGCAAACTTCCATATCTGACAGATCTAATTTCTCGATAAATTTATCGTATTCAAAATAATAACCGCGATATTCCTCAGGCAGCACAGCGGCCACCTTTGCCATAACATAATCCGCAAGAGCCTGGTAAGCCTCCTTTTTTGGAAGCTGCGTCACCTTCTCATAAGGTAAATTATAAGGTAAACCAACTCTCATTTTAATGATCGGTCTTTCACCTTTTATGGCCCGATCCAGGAAATCTGGGGTTCCCCCAATAATGCCCACAGGCACAATAGGAACCCGCGCTCTTTCCAAGATGTATGCAACACCCAGTTTCGCGCGGCGCAAACCGGGTACTCTGGTAATCCTGCCTTCCGGCGCCATCAAAATCGGTGTACCCGATTTCAGCGTCAACACCACTTTCTCCAATGCAAGCCGGTCATAGCGATCTCGATCAATCGGGATCGCGCCATACATTCTTGTTAGCAGTGCTTTGCCACGTTGAGTCCAAAGTTCAATTGCGCCTAATGGTGTTGGGGCTATTGGCCAGAAAGGGATCACAAAGGGTGGATCAAACACAGAAAGATGATTGATTGTAATTAAATATGGCCCTTCAGCAGGTATCTTTTCTGCGCCTTCAATTTCCGGGCGTGAAAACCTTTGATATAGAAAGCGGCCAGCTTTTCGGATCAACTTGCGCGATATGATCTGATACTTCTTCGGAGTATAGGCCTCAATCATGTCATAACACTCAATTGTTATGATTAATTAGTTTCTTCCGCGCCGGGGAACAAATCGCTGCGAACCCAAACCACCAGGATTTCACTATCCTTAGGCGCTTCTCGGTAAAACAACCAACTCAACCATTCTCTTGGCAAGATCAAAGACCAGCTTGCTCGTTGTCCCCAGATAAAATTCTGCCCACTGTAAGACGAAGCCAACATCAGTGTTTCCTTATCCTGAGTAACAACGATGCCTGGTTCAGAGTCGCCAGGCAAGAAAGCGCTATCTTGCACTTGTGGTAAATGACGCATCGCCCATTTTACAGAAGGGAATGGAACATCCACCACAACGATCTTTAAATCTGGCTGCGAGTTCTTATTCCACTCCACATGGTCTTCAATCGTCTTGAGGAACAAATCGGCTTCTAAAATTCCGCCATCAACCCTGTATAATTCAGCTTCAGGGTGTCTTCCTAAACCAGCAGCATTCCATGAGGATGACAACATGAAGACAAAAGTAAAGACAGCCAGAGCAAAACAAAGACCCTTCATCGCCGAATCAACTGACCAACCCCAGGCAACCAAAGTGACAACCAAAGCGCTTACAACCAATGCCCCCACAATTCTGATCCATTTGACCTGATCACCGGAAAGCCCAGATGTGAAATTATCTGGAGCTTCATTTGTGAGCGCGCTGAGATTAAGCGCCGCAAAAATCAACAACACGAGAACCAGTGCCGCGAGTAACACCGATACAATGCGAGTATTTTTCTCAGCAGAGCTGAATATACCGAAAAAGCACCTGCTTGCCAAAGCCCACAGCGGGATAACAAGCCAGACCAACCCCAAAATTTGGCGACCCGGATAAACAATAAAAAGCAACAGCGCGAAAAATAACCAAAGGTTTAATATCTTCTGCGTTCTGTCAGATTGTTGAAAAGGCCATACTGTTCCGATCAACCCAAATACGAGGGGCAATAACTCATAAGATAAAATAGCCACCAATAAAAGACCTGCATTCACTCCTGATGGAACAGACCAGCCTCTCAAATACTCTGGAATGTTCTGAAACGAGCTCCCAATGACTTGTGGCAGGGTAAAGAATTGCGTTCCAAAAAACAAAAAGGTTCCCAGTGTCCAATACAACAAACCTTTCTTTTGAGCTTCTGGTAAACCGGATGGAGTTGCGCTTGAATCAGTCTGGAATAAATTATCTTTTATCAATAGCCTGTTTGTTAAAATTATCAACAAGACAATGATTATGCCCTGCGGGAAAGCGGGCCCAGACATAAGCGCCATAGCCAGGCTGATCCCCGACCACACATAGATCTTATTGTAAAAGAAACCAATCCCAGCCAGAAAAAATGTTACCGCAAGAATTTCTCCATTCACCTGTCTTGAAGCCGCTATCAACAAGCCATCCAACGCGAACCCAAAAGACAGTATGGTCGCCGGTCCTTTCCCCAGCAGGTCACGAAAAAGAACAGGTGTCAGAATAAGCAAACTTCCAATCAAAGCAGGCCATAATCTTGCTAAAAATGGCGAGGCCTCAAACAGGCTGAAGAACAATTTAGTGACCCCCAGATAACTTGCCAGGCTCCCAAGAGGTGGCATATCGCCATTCGCCAGCGACAGCGCCTGTAAAGCCAGAGAGGCTTCTGAGTCACCCAAAGGTAAGTTGCCGATGCGGTAAAACCGGATCAACGTTCCCACCAAAAAAGCAGCTGCGTACAGGCCTGTTTCTATCGTCAACTTTTTCTGCTTCAAAACCTTCTCCTCATTTCGCTCGAACGCTTTGTCAATGATCGGTACCCGCAAAAGAGAAAGCCGGAACCTCATAAATCAGTACCGAACCTTCACGAAAAGCAATTCTCATTCGATTGTCAAATTTTACTTCATTAACCCGGTAAACATTACGCTCTAAAGAACCAACCAGAATATAACGAATCTGGTATTCATTGATGATGGTTTCAGCTTCTGCCCAGTTTGAAGTCTCATACAAACGGCGGATATCTTCTTCTCTGGAACCCATTTCTTCTGCTCCCCCGCGCCATTGGCTTTCGTGACCGGGCCACCCCAGCACATTCGGCAAACCAGAGAAAGTAGCCGCGCGCGCAAAGCCGGAATAACTGCCGCCAACCGCCTCTGCGACAGTACCCATCGGCGCGGTTTGCAGCCATCTGATCGCAGCCATATCTTCCGGGTTGTACCGCGCGAGATATGCGGAGCCATCCAGATTCAGATCACCCAATCTTACCCCTTTAAATTTCATGTAAAAACCAAAGAAGGGATATACCAATCCCATTACGATCACCAGAGTCAAACCAATCCTTATCAGGGTCAGTCCAACGCCCCTGGCATGTGTCCATATCCTGATCAACGCATAAGACCCTGCCAGTCCCCACAAAATCCATATCTGGTAATAAAACTTGAAGATCGTGTTCATCCTCCAGCCAAACTGGTCCCGCAAATAGAGGAATTCTGGAAAGAGCGCCAGACCACAGCCAATCAACACCAGCAGCAGTATGAATGCGTCCGGGGGGGCTGGCACAAGCATTTTCTTGCCAGGATTTTCTTCTTCCACATCCCTTTTTCTTGCTGGTAAGAGCAGGCTGAACAACCCGCCAACGGTTAACGAAATCATAACGAAAAGAGTTATCCACGTTCCTGGCTCAACCAGGCGCCGCGCAATGGATCCCAAGAGAAGTATCCCTGGCTCACCGCCGCCCTGCAGACCCGCCAGCAACCCGCCCAAAGAAGTTCGCAGTCCCAGCCATCCTGCCAGATAGGATATGACAAAAAGCCCCAGAATCAAACTTACAGAAACAATGACGCCCTGAGCCAGATGTCTTCGGTTCCCTTGATGGCGAATATATATCAATAGCCATAAACATATCGGCAGCAGGAATGGTCCAAACATAATCCAGAAATAGATACCACGGGTAAAAAATCCCAGGCTTGGTAGCAAGCCGCCAGCCTGAGAATCAAAACCAAGATAAAACGGCAAGTACAGAATTATCCCGGATATACCCAGAACCCCACCCATCTCAACAAAATCCCACCCTCTGAGTAAGGACCAATCCAGCGCGAAAGACCGTCGGAGTGCGTATACCGCGCTCACCAGTGCCACATAGATCGGAAAATCCCACGTATTCAAAAATGCCAGGCCACCCAGCGTAAGCGCTGTGATCCAGAAATCTGGAGAGCTCATCCATAAAATCAATCCTGGTTTTTCTTCAGGAACTTGCTTTTGCCGCAAGCTCTGCTCGATCCAGTTCCAAAAACTCATCCCCGCAAACAAACTATTATTAGTGCTCAAATAAAGGTTTAGTGCCAGTCCAATTGAGAGAAAAACAAAAGGCATCGAAAGTACGTGGGGATGGAGATCACCCAAAAGAAATGAAAAAAAAGGAAATTCATCAATAATTTCTTTGGAATTGCCCAAAGCGTCAAAATCTTGAAGCACCCGAGACGCTCGCCACCACCAGATACCTCCCATTCGCTTCGGAACCCAGCTCAAAGGAAGTGCCGGGGGTTGATTCAATTCAGCCACATTTAACCAGTTCCAGAAGCGTGATTGCCAGGCTCCATCGCCGGACTGAACCCAAAAAAGACCTCTGGCGTGTAATATCTCAAGAAAGCCTTCCAGATTACTGAGAACAAGGATGAAGACAGGTGCCAGCAAAGAGACAAATGGGATTTCTCTCGTGGGCATCCCTTCTTTTCGTGTTTGGTGACCGCTCCCAATTTGTAATAAATTTAAAAGTAATCCGTATGCCGCCAGGGCTATCATCCCAAACCAGGAAGAAAGCGCCAGGTTGAAGGATATCGCTGAGGCAACCCCTGTAATTTTTGACAGCATCGCCACCAGCACATACCCGAAATAATAATAAGAAATGGAATAACCTGATAACCAGGGATCATTGGGGGGAAAATTGGGAGACCTCAGGATAGCATTTATAAATGCCATCTCCATCGGTTTTTCGGTACCCGAAATATCCGGATGAACAGCGCGCATCAACGCCATCACAACAAAAAATACTACAAAAACCAGTTCTCCTGTAACCCAGACCGCTTTCTTCTTCCTGAGAAAATCAATAATCTCTCTCCAGCTCGTTTTTTTCAAAAACCACCAGCTCGCGCCGAAAAGAAGCAGCAGCGCGAATATCATCCCTCCCGCGTTATTTTGAAGCAGCTGCAAGGATGCGAGAAACCAGTACAAAAAACCCCAAATCAACATTCCGAGTATTCTGGAAAGACTGTAACCGCGGTCCGGGAGTTTGTTAAAAACGCTATACGCAATTGGCATGGTGACCACACCAATAACTGTCAGTAGCAAGTACCAGAGAATAAAATTAATCATAAATGTTCTCTAAAGATCCTCAATTATCCCGCGAAGTTTTTACGAGTCCAGAACGCTGTAAATTACTGTTTCGCCATCCCGGTAAACCTCTTCCCATAAAACGCCATCCCATGCGGGGAACTTGTCCAATCCCGCTTCTTCATAATACGCGCGTTCCAACTGCCCGACAACAATATATTGAACGTCGTATCGTTTCAGGAACTTCTGAGCTTCCTGCTGCTGGGTGGTGTTATAAAAATCAGCAATTCCAGTGACCCGATCAGTTATCCATTCTGAAGGAACAACGGCCCGCTGCTGTCGTTGATGCCAATTCCAACCGACCACCCCGGGTAAACCAGTATATATCGTGAAGCGGTTGCCCCACTTATATTCAGAAGCATTTGCCTCTACGATAGTTGGGGATCCCTGCACATGATCTTGCATCCATTGTATCGCTTTATAATCCTCAAACAGCACCATGTCCTTATCTGCGTCAAAGTAGCGCGAATAAGCCATATAAGTCATGCCATCCAGGGTGTGAGGCGCAACAGAAGACATTCTGTCCCTGATTTTGTCAATACTGGCAAAAACTGGGAATAGAGCAGCCGAACCAACCAGTAACGCCAGCACCACTTTCCAGGAAGCGCGGTAATTCTGGAGCCATTCTTTGTCCACGGCAGGAAGCAGCCACATTAAACTTACTGCTGCTGAAATTGAAAGCAATGTCCAGGCTTGCAAATAGAATTTGAAAACAGTATTCATGCGCCCGATATCCCCATCCAGCACAATCAATTCTACAGCTAGTGTTAATACCATCCCGGTGCCAATCAGGAACAGTACAATTCTTTTTTCATCGCTTTGCCCAGGGCGAAAGATCAGGACTGCCGCCCAAACACTGACTGAAAGCGACAGCCATGCTATTTTTATTCCCAACAGGAAAGAGCCCAAAACAAGAAGTCCCAGCACAATCACTGCGCCCCATAACCAACCCCGGTAAGGTGCTAATTTTTTCAAAGCGGAGAAGGGCGTCTTTGCCATCCAATCCCTGGTTTCCCAGAATAACCATGAGATGATCAGAAATAAGAATAAACCCCAATGTGTAAAATACGACCAGAATGGGGAATGATCGCCTTCCCAAAGCTTAACTTTGTTGTAACCCTGTCCATACCAATCCCCAAAAGGTTTGTAGGTTAGAAAAACCAGGCCAGTGAACATAATCACTAGGACTACAAACAACACCGCTTTCCGCCAATTTTCAGGTAAATCGGGCAGGACACTTTCTCCAATGCGTGCGTAACGGATATAAGTATAAGTAATTGCGATCAGACTTAGCCCCAGATAAACCGGCAAGTCCCACGTGTTTGTGGGTCTGAGTGCCCCCACTGCCAGCGCGCCGAGGAAAATATTGGTCCCAAAATGCAGACTGCGTTTTACGCCATTTTCTAGCCCCCATCTCCACTTGCCCTTGATCATTGCGATCGCCCACCCCAGCACCAACAAGGTGATCGGGAGCGCGATCATGTGCGCGTGGAGATCGGCGTACAGAAAAGTGAAGAATGGGAACTCTGTGATCGGTTCAGCCGGCAACACTCTGCTTGGAACCCAATACCAGTCCCCTGAACGGATGGGTAATTGTGTTCCACCCAAAAACTGGATAAACCCTTGAATCGTCCATAACCAACGACGGATAAACCCTGCCCCATTAATGGCGCCATCGGGGGCGGCGATACGCTGGAGAGCGTGCCAGATCATCCGCACCGTCCCCAGGTTGCCCAAAATCAACGTGCCAGTTGCAGTAGATAACCCCGCCAGCATTGGTCCTGAAAACAGTATTTTCTTCTCAGAATCGCCTTCCTGAACTGGCTTTATCCCGGAGAGCAAATTCCACCCGATCGAAAACGCGCCCGCCGCGGTAAAACTGAACAACGTTGGCAGCACAAAATTATACGCGAGAGATGGGATGATACCCAACCATTTGATCAATACCCCAACAAGGACAAAGCCATAGTAATAATAATTGATATATCCGCCGGTAAACCATGGATCGTAGGGAGGGAAGGTTGTGCTTTTAATCACCGCGTTCAGGTAAGAAAAGTCCATTGGCTTTTCGCCACCTTTGTAAGGATGCCACAAATCTGGATTGCCAACCCGGATCAAAAGATCGATCAGGAAAAATGCAAGCAAGAATCCTTCTAACATAAGGAAATATTTTCCTTTATCCCGAATTTCCTGTAAAATTTCTTCTTTTTGCAATAGAAATAGGAAAATATTTACCAGCAGAAGCCCCACAAACACAATACTGATCGTTAGTGTATTGAATGGAATCCCGGTTGAGCCAGCCAACCATACAAAATAAGCCAGCAACACCAAGCCTACTAACCTGCTGAATGGATATCCCTTATCCTCCAGGCTCCTGAATACCAGCCGCACAAACGGGTAATTGATCAGGCCCAGAATGAAAACTACCACGTACCAGACCAGCAGCCCCAATACGGGTTGGCGATTGACCAGCCGATCCCGGTCAAACAATTCTGACCAGGTGCCGCCGCTTCTCTGGGTACCTAACTGATCTTCAGGCAGCAATAAATTGCCTGGATAGCTCTTCACATCCTTGGGTGAAGAATGTGCTATCATGCTCAAATCCACCGCTGAAAGAATTTCTTGCACACGCTCCTGGCTGTAATCAGCGCTTTTCCTGAAGATCAAGACTTTCGGATGGTCGTAAACCGTAAAAGATTCGTCCGCGAACTGCGTATTAAACCTGATATTGCCGATATTTGGATCGGATTGAAACACCTTGATCAACTCAAAACCAAGCTGTTCCTCGAACATACCCGGCTCTGCGACGCTGTAACATGTGATAATCGACGTATCGGAAGGACATCCGATTAACTGGCGATAGTATTCCGTGGTAAGTGGATACCGTTCAGGTACACGGGTGGTGGTCCCCCACTGGCGGTTTGAACTGATAAAAATGTAATCCGCTTGATCCAGGCTGCTTAAAAATCGTTCCAACTTCTGTGCGTTATCATCCCAATACATCTCAAAGTTTAGGTCTGTGCTGTAAACTCCCATGTAATGGTCAAACGGATTGTAACCATCCACACCAATCGGAAGGACATCATCCCAGGAGCTTTCTTTTACATGCTTTATGCCATAAAACGCGATCTGGCCAGGACTGTTCAGGGTTTTGAATTGAAGATAATAAGTCTGGTTGGCCTTTAAAGCCACAGGTTGTCTAAAACTAAAAGTGTAAGCCTGACCCCGCGGGTCGCTTTCCGGCAAAAAAGCCGCTTCTAACGCTGCTTCACCCAAAAGTTGCCGGTCCGCCGAGTCGTCATACACAGTAACTTGCAAGCGTTTCTCATCCGGGTAAGCCGCCCAATCAATCACGTGGGGAAGGTATATTTCATACAAAACCTCATCCTGCTTGGGCCGGTATTGCAGTAAAAGGTTTTCCTCATCCGAAATAGCGTTCACAAATTCGGGCAGATATTGGTTAACCATCCCCTTGATGGTTGCATAAACCAGGGTTGGCGTACCCATTAACTGAATTTCATTTTCATGGTCCGCAGTCTCAATCAGCAGATAATATTGCTTCCCCTTTTCCAGGGGTTGGGGGCGGTTAAAAATCACGTTGATTGGATCACCCCGTGGATCACTCTGAGTTAAAAATTCACCCTCAATATACTCTTCAGATAAAATCGAATTTCCCCATTGATCTTCTGCGATACGGATCATCAGGTTACTTGCGCCCGAAGTCTTTTGAAGAGAACGCACATACGAAAGATCTACTTCCACCAGTTCACCTGATGTTTCAGGGAAAAACGCCATCACAAAGGAGGTTTCATTGTTTATTTTATAACCGGCTTTAAAGGGGTGGGGATGAGTCTCTTGTCCAGCTGAAGTTTTCACCCTTAAATTAATCGCACCGGGTATATTCTGGTAAATCCATTGGCTGGCCTCAACCCTTGTCAATGGGCGAGAATAAATCCGGCTGAATGCAAATGCCCATGCAAAAGTAGCAACCAGCACACCTACCCCCAGAACAACTGATAGGGCTTTCCAAACATTTTGCCTGAGCCACAGTGTATTTTCTTTAATCCGTTCCGAATTTTTATCCCAGATTTGGAATACTAACCATGCCGCCATAATCGCAAGCGTTGGATAAACATGCAGTTGATAGCGCATATTCCTCGAGAAGTTTATAGACTGCCACGAAAAATAAAACGCCGTCCAGCCCCAGATCAATCCATGATGGCGCCATTCCCCTTTTACCGCCATCATTCTCCAACCAATCCACAAAAAGCCAATCCAGGCCATCACCCCAAATGGGAATCCCATCCCCCATCTGACCATGTTATAGAAAGAGTACCAGATAGGTCTTCTGGCCCACTGCAAGGCTGGCGGGAAATCAACCGCGCCACTGCTTTGAAGACTGAGTTCTTTAAGATTGGAAACCCAATTTGGATTAAGTTTTATCCCAAAAAATCCCGGCCCTACAAAAGCATATGGCTGACAAACGCGAAACACAACAAAACTGACAATTGCGGCAACAACCAGATTGCGGATATAAAGCAAAATTTGTTTTTTCTGATTTTCAAGAGGTCGCCAGGATAATCGCACAACAACCGCGAGCGGCAATAAAATTGCCACAGGGACCGCGCTGACTTTTGAACTCATTGCTAAACCGAGTGCTGCCCCAAAAAACACAAACTGTACCAGGTTGTGATCAAAAGAACTTAACAACCACCGCCATTGAAATTGGTCTTCAACAGAAGGCTCAGGCAAAGTTATCAGTTCCGAATACACCAGTTGATCTTGAGCGCCTGTTTCTGTAACCATTACTCTGACTGCAAGATAGATCGTCAATACTACAAAGAAGTTCGTAAAAGTATCAACTGTGAAATAATGAGACAGCTGGATCGCAAGCACAGAAAAAGCGTATAAAGCGGCCGCCATAAGCGACAGTCGGTTTTTTTTATACAAATTTTGCGCGATAAGATAAACCAACAATATTGTTGAAAGATCAAAAACTGCGGAAAGCGCCCGTCCTACGATGTGTACCTCATCATACCCGGTCTGGCCCACCCATTCAGCTATATAACGCACAAGAAAAAGCGGTAATGTCCCGTACACATAAAAACCATACCCTCTGTTATTGGGATTCAAGCTCGAACGATTGGTATCAAAATATTCGGTAATATTCTCAACTGGTGAAATCGACGTTTCCACCATCGTCATAAAGCGTTCGTCGGGGTGCATGTGTTCGTTATCGTCCCAGTTGATTCCGGTAAAACGAAAATACGCCCCCGACATAATGATACCCAACAGCAAAATTATCCAGACCCAGGTGTTGGGTTTGCGATGATCTTCTGACTTTATTTCAGACACATTGTTATATTCAACTTCCATTCTGAATCTTTCTGTAATAATGCGTAGTTGGTTTAATTTTCAATTTCAAGCAGTGGATCGAATGGCTCCGTGGAAGGCACGTAAAACACCAGATAATCTTTGCCGGCCCACGCGGATTGGTGTAAAGAGAATTGCCCTTCGGGATACATCTCAACCAATTTCTCAATAGCATTGGCATCTACTGGCCTGACTATAAAAAGTTTAGATCCCTTTTCTTCTAGAGAAATCTCAAAATTCTCTGGCCAGAGCGCATAATCTTTCTCAGGATAACCAGCATTAATACCAACCAATCGGGTATCTACCCAGTGGGGATAAGGAACAACGTATGCCGAGTCTTTGCTGCCTATCGTACGTGCGAACCAGCCAATTGTCTCTCCCATTTCCGAAGAATTCCAGGAGGCGCTCATAAATTGCTCATTATATTGCCGGAAGATTAAATCATAATTCTGAACAGCGCTGATCCCCACAAAGGTAATTCCCAGCAATATCACCATCTTTCGACTGAATTCCCCATCCAGTTTTTTCAACAAACTGGAGAATACTGTGTAAAATCCAATCGCGGCGGTAATAAACACTGGAATGATCGCCCCACCTGTCCGGTTGAGAGAAGGATTTTCCTCAGGGAATGCTAAAGACAAGATTGATGGCATCATCAACAGGGGAATTGAAAGGATCAAAAACAAATCCAACCAGTTCCGAGTACGGATATATCGCAATAACAGCAGAACAATCCCCAGAAAGAAGAATGCCGCAGTAACCACATCCAACGCTGGCCGGTTAGCCACGGAATGAACCCAAACATTCCCGTTTTTCCAAAAAGGCATGATACTGGCTTGAAACAGATTTGAGAAAAAGATTTGAGCCGGAGATCCAGGAAAATCTCTTTCTAAAGTCGAAATCCTTGTCAATGCCCGGTATCCAAACATCTCCGGGTTATCAAACATATATCGTAATAATGGTAAAAAGATAATCAGAGAAACAAAAGACAACAGGATTAATGCGAAAACTGTCTCCAGGCGTTTTCCTCTGGACTGCGAATGCAATAAATAAATCACGACACCAGCAACAACCACCACTGGAATAACACGCGCGGGGCTATAACCATGCAACCCAAGCCCTAACGCTAAGCCCGCTAAAACAAAGTCATTCCGTGACGATTTCCTGATTCCTCGAATTAAATAGTAAAGAGTTGGAGCGACAAATAAAGGGTATAAAGGAAACCTCAACCCCACCCGTGAGATTACATTTGGCCAGTATGCAATTCCAGCAAAGAGCAGTGAAATAAGCCCCACCCATCTCCCGCCGATTTCTTTTCCAAGCAAATATATAAAAGGGAGCGCTCCGAAGCCAATCAACGCAGTCCCAATCTTAAGACTTAAAAAAGATATGCCACTACCCATCACTTTAATGATCAGCGCTGTCAGATACATCTGAATGGCTTCTCTTCCTGTGTTTCTTTCAAAAAATATGGCGGTCTTGCCGTTCAACACATCCAGCACATCCAATAATTTTTCTGCGTGATCGCTAAATGCCTCGCCCGGAATATTATCCAGTTGATAAAACCGGAAAAATGCGCTCAATATGAACACAAAAACCAACAGTCCAGTCCATTGATTAACACTTATCTTTAACTGTTTCGAACTAAAGAAATTCTTAAGACCATTCAGTAATTTGTCATCACCCGGATTGGAAACCCAGAACGCGTGGATAAAATATCCTGTGGCAAGTATCCATACTGCAATATTGATAAGGGTAAACCGATTTCCCCCGAACGCCAAAAAAGCCAACAATGCAATCGGAAGACCAAAATACAACGAAGACTTGTCAATTTGTAAAGACATTGGATATTCGGCAACTGGTCTGAGCGCGGGCAATTCAATCTCTTTTGAGATGAACCCGGCGCCAACAAAAATAGCAGCCAGGGCATAAAATGAAATCGCTGCCCAGACACTACTGGCAGGGGGCTCAAGTATAAATTGTGCGATTAAGGCAAATAAAACCCCGGCTATTGTTTTCCACGGCAAATAAAACGGCTTTGCCTTTTTCATCGAACTTTGCGCCGCTACTGGCGCAGCCTCAACCGGTTCTGTGTAAGTTTCTTGCTCCTGATTAAAAGTCTGGAGCAATCCCTGATATTTTCTTGGGTTCAATTTCGCTTTTATAAAATCGAGGACACTGGGTTCTTCCATAAAAAATATACCTATGCAAAGGTTTCTAACAACTCAATTATTTTACACTCAATTTATGAGAATATCATTATGTTGACAAATGAGTGGCATAAATCAAACCACCTTTCAGGATAAGTATATGTTTCCCGAGCACAGAAGGCAAAAAATAAAAGCTGCGAATATTTAGGATACTCGCAACTTCTCTTAAAATTGTAAATTATTGATTTTATCCGTGCAATTCTTTGGATATTTCTTCAAACAGCTTCTCGTATTCCTGAGCTATCCGGTCTGGAATATAATGTTGCGCGATTTCATTCGGATCGCTTTGATAAGCTTCAGGGTTTTCTAATACCTTTATCACTGATTTTGCCAGCGCGCTTGAATCACCAATAGGGAATACCTCCCCCATGCCGTGCATTTTTACAGGCTGTCGGACACCCGGTAAATTTGCCGCGACCGAAGGTGCGCCATTTAACATCGCCTCAATTTGAACCAGACCAAATGCTTCTGTAGAATTAAGACTTGACATCACCAGAGTATCAATATTTCGATAAAATCCAACCATTTGAGCTGGATCAAGAACGCCAAGGAATTTCCAGTTGCCCGACTCTTCGTATTGTCTTATGATGGGCTCAAGACGTTTAAAGTACTGCTCCTCACCAATAATATCCTCATAGGGGCCGGCAAACTGCACGATCGCATTTGGATATACCTCCAGGATCTCCTTCATGGCATTCAGCAGGACTTCTACGCCTTTTTCAGTCGCGAACCGGGCTGCCATGCCGATCACTGGGTGTCTGTTTTCAGGATTAGCCTTCCCTGCAAACAACTTAACAGCGTCTTCTGAGACTTCAGGTAATACTACGGGAGGCAATATTACCCGCAGCTTATCCATGTATCGTTTTACATATGGAGAGTGGTCCGCGTAATCCTGTGTGTAAGTCACAATCCGATGTGTGAATATAGCCGCCAGCGTGTTCATAAAATGGATAGCCACATTAGCAGCCAGGCTCAAAAACCCCGGGGGCATCCTGAGATCACAATGATAGGTGATTATCGTCGGCTTGCGCAGCAACCGGCCTCTTAATGAAACCCCAGCCGCGTCAAACTGTGGCAAATGCAGTTGAAGAACATCATGTTCCAAAACCAAACGGTTTGTGATCATCCCAAAAGTTGGCATAATCACGCCCTTACTCACTCGCATCAAAACTGGCGCGCGGACAATCCGTACACCCTCATCCATCTCTTCCAAGGGAAGATCACGATCATAACGTGAAGTCAACACGGTAACAGTGTGTCCCCGTTTGGCAAAAGCTTTCGCAAGCCGTTCAGCATAAATTGTTAACCCGCTGGTATGCGGGCGATAATATGTTAAAACAATCAGAATTCGCATACTAGATTAATTGAAAAGTGTTGAGTTTGTTTTCACCCAATTATACAGGCGCGTAATACCTTCTTGCACGCCGATCCGGGGTTGCCAACCCATTAAAGAATGGGCTTTCTGAATATCAGAAACATACACCTTTTGATCGCCAGGGCGCCATTCACCCCATGAAACCGGGATTTTGTTCCCGGTCAATCGTTCCAAAATTGGACCAAACTCTTTCCAGATTGAAAGTGTGTTCTTTGCTCCCCCACCAATATTCAAAACCTTACCGGCAGTTCTGTCAATATTCTTCAAAGCCAGATCATAAGCATCAAGCAAATCATCAACAAAAAGGATATCTCTTACCTGCTTACCATCTCCATAAATGGTGATCGCGCGTCTGGCAACCGTCGCGATAACAAACCAGGCCACCCAGCCTTGATCTTCAACCCCAAATTGTCGGGGCCCATAGATACAACTTTGCCGGAACACAACCGTTGGCAAACCATAAATCCGGAAATAATCCCGGACGTATTGATCGCCTGCTCCTTTAGAGCAACCATAAGGAGAATGAAAGTCCAACGGAGCATCCTCAGAAATTCCCTCTGGGAAATCTCGATAATAATATCGATCAGCATCTTCTTCAACCACAATATCTTCCATGCCGCCATAGACTTTATTTGTGGAAGCGTACAACACTACTGGAGATTTTTTTGAAGCACGGGCAGCTTCCAAAACATTAAAAGTGCCCGCTGCGTTAATTTCAAAATCATTTCGTGGGTCTGTCACTGAAGTGGTTACCGCTACCTGGGCAGCAAGATGCACAATCACGTCAACGTCTTGGGCGGCCTCTTTTATAGCATCCAGGTTCCGAACATCCCCCGCAATGAGCTTAAAAGATTTTTCCCCAAAAGTATCCTTCAACCATTGCAAATTAAGTTTCGCGCCCGATCTGGATAAGTTGTCAAAAACAACCACTTCATCGCCACGGCTTAACAGCCGGTTAACATAATTTGAGCCAATAAAACCCGCTCCCCCTGTTACCAAAACCCTCTTCGTCATAGTCACTCAACTCCAGAATTTTTGTATTAATGTGCTTCTACCTTGTTGTTCATCCCTTCAAACAGCCTGGCTATTGAATGTCCCTGCCGGATCAAACCAATCAGTCCGAAAATTGCCGTTACAGTGAACTGCATAAAATGCAGAACAATGGCATACGCAAACGCCTGCGTGCTGGAGACCCCGATCAGTTGCAAAGCCCAGATAATTGAAGCTTCATACACCCCTAATCCAGCCGGCGCGGAGGGAACCGCCATTCCCAGCGCCAGAAAGCTATCCACAAAAGCGCCCCACCATAAAGGGGCGCCAGGGACTATAGATAACAACATCACATAATATAAAGAGACCCAAAGCACCCAGGTCACTAACACCCAAAAAACAGTTATGAAAAATTGAGTTGGCTTTGTTAGCACAGAAAGACCGTCTAAAAGCGATTCGATCCTTGGTAACAAAATCCTTTCAAGCAAGACATGTTTTTTGGAAATCTTTTCCACAAAATGCTTAACCTGCTGATTGTATTGCGCCATCAGGAAAAGAATTACAAAGCCCACAACAATCAAAACCAGTGAAGTAATTGCGATCGACTCTGCGCCTTCCATCCCCAGGGTCATTGGCAACGTGGCCAAAAACAAACCCGCTGCTATCGCAACATCAAAAGCCCTCTCAATAACAATCGTCGACAAAACATGAAATGTTCCCAATCCGGAAGTTTGCCCCATAAAAATAGCCCGCCCAATTTCTCCGGCTCTGAGCGGCAGAATATTGTTCAGAAAATACCCCTCGTTTGTGATAAAAAAGGTTTGCAACAAAGATGCTTTATTATCGAGCAAAGTCCGCCAGACCATGGATTTGGTAACCAGAGAAAGCAGGGTTATAACCAAAGCCACGCCAATACTGGAGGGTCGAATAGTCGCAAAAGCGGCTCCAAGGTCATCCCAGCTGGCCAGCTTAAAGACTACAATCAACGCGATGATACTGATGACTACACCGGGCAGCCACCGTCGCAAATTCTTTTTTAAATAAGAACTCTCTTTTTTCAATCCCCCTCCAATCGGAGAACTGCCATAAATGCTTCCTGTGGAATCTCCACATTGCCAATTTTCTTCATCCGTTTTTTTCCACGTTTTTGTTTCTCAAGCAATTTCTTTTTTCGGGTTATGTCTCCGCCATAACATTTGGCCAGCACATCCTTTCTCAACGCTTTCACATTCGCCCTGGAGATCACTCGCCCTGTCGAATAAGCCTGGATCGGCACATCAAATAATTGCCGGGGAATCAGCCGCTTCAATTTGCTGACCAATGCCTGGCCTTTGTGATAAGCGTCCTCTTTATGAACAATCATCGCCAGGGCATCTACCGGCTCCCCGTCCACCAGAATCTCCAACTTAACCAGATTACCGGGTTGATAAGTATCAAACTGGTAATCCATTGAAGCGTACCCTTTGGTTCTGGATTTCAAATCGTCAAAGAAATCAACGATCAACTCAGAGAGCGGGATGCGATAGTTTAATTGAACCCGATTAGGCGACGGGTAATCCTGTTCCACAAATATCCCGCGTCGTTTCAGCACCAGGTCCATAATAGTTCCATAATAATCCGTTGGTGAAAAGATCTGAAGCGCCATCCAGGGCTCCCGAATTTCCATGATCTTACTTTCATCAGGCAATTGAGCTGGCGAATCAATGGTGATCTGTTCACCATCAATCATCACCACTTCATACTCAACAGAGGGGGCCGTTACAACAATATCCAGGTCATATTCACGCTCTAGTCGTTCCTGAATGATCTCCATGTGGAACAAACCCAAAAAGCCGCAGCGAAAACCAAAATTCAACGCCTGCGATGTTTCTGGCTGATAAATCAGGGAAGCGTCATTTAACTGTAATTTCTCCAGCGACTCTTTGAGATCCTCGTAATCTTCCCCTTCAACTGGGTAAATCCCAGCGAACACCATTGGCTTGGCCTGCTTGTATCCTGGCCAGGGCTCCTGAGCGGGCTGACCAGCCGTAGTGAAGGTATCCCCAACCCTGCATTCCAAAACTGTTTTTAAGCCTGTTGCCACATACCCCACTTCTCCAGCCGATAATTTTTGAACAGGTTTCAGTTGAGGAGCAAAAACACCGATCTCTACCGGTTTTATATCTGTTCTTGTGTTCATCAGGCGTAGTGTTGTGTTAGCGCTGATAGTCCCTTCAAAGACTCTTACATAAGCAATTACTCCCTTGTAAGAATCGTAATGTGAATCAAATATCAGAGCGCGCAACGGTAAATCTTCGTCAGTCTTTGGTGGTGGATCGACTCTTTCAACAATGGCTTCCAGAACCTGCTCAACATTAATCCCCTCTTTTGCAGAGATCCGTGGAATATCTTCAGCGGGGACGCCCAATAAGGCTTCTATCTCTTCAGCCACCATATCAGGCTGCGCCGATGGCAGATCAATTTTATTTATCACCGGAATAATTTCGAGATCTGAATCCAATGCCAGGTACAAATTTGCCAGCGTTTGTGCTTCTATACCCTGTGTCGCATCTACAACCAGCAGTGCGCCTTCACAGGCAGTTAAAGCACGGCTGACTTCATAATTAAAGTCAACATGCCCCGGAGTGTCGATCAGGTTCAACTCATAGTCCCGACCATCCCTGGCGCGGTAAACCATCCGGACTGCCGACGCTTTAATGGTCACACCTTTTTCTCGTTCCAGATCCATTGCATCCAAAACTTGATTGACCATATCACGATCTGATATTGTGCCGGTCATCTGTAACATTCGATCAGCAAGCGTTGACTTACCGTGATCAATATGGGCGATAATACAAAAATTTCTAATATTACTTGTCATAAGCGGCTAGAAGTATACCCTAATTTTCCGGTTCTTATCAGAAGCCTATTCACAAACTATGTATCGATGCGTCGAGCGCGGCATCAATAAGTGGTTCAACATTTAGTTCCTTATGTGATGGATACTGTAAATGCACCAGAAATTCAATGTTTCCTTTTGGCCCTTTGATAGGCGAAGGTATTAATGCATCAACCCCAAACCCTTCTTGTTGGGCAAACGTTACAACCTGAGACAACACCTTGCGATGGACGGCGGTATCGCGGATCACACCTTCACCTTTCGCCGCGTCTTTCTTGCCGGCCTCAAATTGCGGTTTGATCAGCGCGATGACATTACCGGCGTGTTCTCCAAACCAGTTTTTCACTTTGGGCAAGAATATCCGCAGAGAAATAAATGAAGCATCAATCGTCACCAAATCCAGTGGTTCTGGAAATTTTTCAATGTAGCGCGCGTTCGTTCTTTCCATGGAAATTACCTTTGGCGAGTTCCGCAATTTCCAGTGCAAAATACCATACCCCACATCCACAGCATAAACTTTCTCAGCCCCATGCTGCAACAGGCAATCCGTAAAACCGCCTGTTGATGCGCCAATATCCGCGCAGACCAAACCGTTCAAATCCATAAAACCAAAAGCTTCAATCGCCGCCAGCAGCTTTTCCCCTCCTCTGGACACAAACCGCGGTGACTGAAGCACTTCAACTTTCACATCCGCGGGGAACTTCGCAGAAGACTTGATAACGACCTGCCCATCAACCCTCACCTGCCCGGCCATTACCAGGCGTTGCGCCTGCGAACGGCTTTCGGCTAATCCTTTTTCACTCAGTAAAACATCTAATCTCTTTTTTTTCATGGCCTCTTAATTTTACATCCGAAACACATACCTTATCAGAATTGTTAACCAGGTTCATTCACCCCAATATTTTTATTAAAGAATTTGAAGTTATGATATGATAGCTTCATGTTTAAGGCATTACTTCTCAGTATGCGACCCAAACAATGGGTCAAAAACTTTTTTATTTTTGCCGCGATTGTTTTCGATCGACAGTTGAGTAACTTGAATGGGTTGATGATGACTTTTGCCGGCTTCATGATTTTCTGCCTGTTATCCAGCAGTGTTTATCTGATCAACGATGTTTTAGATGCCGAAGCCGACCGGCAGCACCCACTGAAAAAACTCCGTCCGATTGCCTCAGGCAAACTGCCCGTTTCTGTCGCGGTCACATCAGCCATTTTTCTTATTGTAATCACCACCCCAACCGCCTTTGTTTTGTCACCCACTTTTGGCAAAATCGCGCTCGCATATCTTGCCATAAACCTCGCCTATTCTAATTGGTTAAAACATGTCCCGCTCATCGATGTGCTGATTATTGCTTTGGGCTTTGTCCTCAGAGTCGCTGGTGGGGTCAGCCTGATTACTGTTGAACGATTTTCCCCCTGGCTTCATGTATGCACCACCTTACTGGCGTTGTATTTTGGCTTTGGCAAACGCCGCGGTGAGTTAACTTTGCTGACTGAGGGCAATAATTCCACCCGCAGTGTTTTAGATGGTTATTCCATCGCTTTGCTCGATCAATTACTGGTCATTGTCTCCAGCACAACCATTATGGCATATAGCCTGTACACTTTCTCTGCCCCCAACCTTCCACCGAACCATGTCATGATGCTGACAATTCCTTTTGTATTGTATGGCATTTTCCGTTATTTATATTTGATCCAGATCAAAAAAGAAGGTGGAGCACCAGATGAATTGGTGCTCACTGACCGGCCTCTCCAGATAACCTTTCTACTGTGGGGCTTTTCTGTTTTGATTATTTTCTACTTCCTGTAAGGGTATGCCCGCTGTAATTGGTACCGCGCCTGGAAAAATAATTTTAGCCGGTGAACACGCCGTTGTTTACGGACGCCATGCCATCGCTGTCCCTGTTTCTAAAGTCCAGGCCAAAGCTTCCGTTTATCCCAGGCCCGACCTCAAACCAGGCGTTATCAGAATAACCGCCCCGGACATACAAACTGATTGCAATCTATCTGAGCTCTCTGAGGAACACCCCATTTCTAAGGTTTTTTCTTTGACAAAAGAATACCTCAACTTGAACCACTTTCCCGCGATGAGTTTACAAATAGGCTCATCCATTCCCATCGCCTCGGGAATGGGTTCGGGCGCAGCGGTTTCAATCGCAATCCTGAAAGCGCTGTTCACCTTTCTGGGAAAACCTTTTTCTCCCGAAGAAATGTCGTGCCTGTCTTTTGAAATTGAGAAAATTTACCACGGGAATCCATCAGGAATCGACAATACCGTCATTGCTCACAACCGCCCCATATTCTACAAACGTAATGAGCCATTTCAATTGCTTCAAGTGGGCAGCCCCCTCACGTTTGTGATCGCGGACAGCGGCGTTAAAAGCACAACGCGCGATATGGTCGAAAAAGTCAGAGGTCAATGGCTTGAATCACCTTCAACTTATGAGGCTTTATTCGATCAAATGGATTGGCTTGCCGTGAGGGCCAAAAACGCAATCGAGAGTGAGATACCGGACAATCTGGGAGATCTGCTCACTCAAAATCACCAGTTGCTTCAACAAATTGGGGTTTCCTGTCCGGAGTTGGATCACCTGGTTAACACCGCTTTACAGCACGGTGCTGAAGGCGCGAAACTATGCGGAGCGGGAGGCGGCGGAAATATAATTGCCCTGGTCAACCAGAGTGCCGCCCAGGTTCTTGCGCAATCCTTGCAACACTCCGGCGCGGTCAGCACAATTATCACAACCATTCAACAAAACGATTAGGATTTGCTCTTATGCTTGTTTTTCTTAAATTAGGTGGCTCGCTGATTACAAACAAGGATCTGCCAAACACGGCGCGTCAGCTCGTTCTAAACCGAATTGCTGGAGAAATCTCAAACGCTTTACAACACAACAAACAGATTAGACTCCTGATCGGCCATGGCTCTGGTTCTTTTGGGCATGTCGCCGGCAAAAAATACGGAACCCGGATGGGCGTTCACTCTAAATACCAATGGAATGGTTTTATCAAAGTCTGGAAAGCAGCCCGCGATCTTAACCAGATTGTTTTGGAAGAATTGCTTAAATCCGGATTAAATGCCATCTCTATTCCCCCTTCCGCCTTTATCACAACAACCAACCAGGAGTTAAAAACCTGGAACCCTCAGCCGGTTCAGGCCGCTTTGGATGCCGGTTTAGTGCCTCTCGTTCAAGGAGATGTGATTTTTGATGACCAGTTGGGTGGAACCATCCTTTCCACTGAAGAAATTTTTAAGATACTCGCAACCCAACTCAAGCCTGACCGGATTCTCATCGCGGGGCAGGATGCAGGGGTCTGGTCAGATTACCCGCAATGCCATCAGCTGATTTCAGAAATTGACACTGAAAATTACAATGAACTCCATTCCTTGATTGGTGGTTCTTCCTCAACAGATGTTACCGGCGGAATGGCCGAAAAAGTCCGCAGCATGATCAATCTGGTCGACACCCTGCCCACAACAGAAGTTTTGATTTTTTCAGGTGCTCAAACTCAGAATATATTCAAAACGCTCTCGGGTGAACGGATTGGCACACTCATCAAGAAAAATCGATGAGTTTATTTGTGGAGATTTAACAGATGATACTTAATCGAGAGAGACTGGAACAAATTGAAGATCAAATCCTGGCGCCCTACGGATTCAGAAGCAAAAACACGCGCGGCAGGCTGTTTCCCGAAGATGAAGCCGAACAAAGAACCTGTTTTCAAAGAGATCGAGACCGTGTTCTGCACACCACCGCTTTTCGCAGGTTGGAATACAAAACCCAGGTCTTTATAAACTATGAAGGGGATTATTATCGCACACGTTTAACTCACACTCTGGAAGTCGCGCAAATTGGTCGTACTATAGCCCGCGCTTTGGGTGCGAATGAAGACTTGGTCGAAGTCATTTGCCTCGCCCATGATCTCGGACATCCCCCATTTGGGCATTCCGGAGAGACAGTTCTTAATGCATTAATGCAAAACCATGGCGGTTTTGAGCACAACAGGCAATCCTATCGAATTGTTACCGAACTGGAAAATCGTTACCTCGACTTTCGTGGTTTGAATTTATCCTGGGAGGTTCTTGAAGGCTTGGTCAAACACGAGACGGAATTTGATCGTTCGGGAGTACGAGAATTTAACCCCGAACTCAGAGGCCATCTGGAGGCACAGATCAGCGACGCTTCAGATGCCCTGGCGTACACAGCACATGATCTGGATGACGGGCTCCGTTCTGGCATGATATCCAGCAAAATGTTGAAAGGAAACGAGCTTTGGGAGCTTCTCCTGAATGATATTGGATACAGACAGGGTGTGTTAGAGGATCTGACCAGGCACCGTATCATCCGCCGTTTAATTGGCATGGAAGTGGCCGATCTGGTTGAAACAACAAATGATATGATCAACAAAAGCCGTATATCATCTGTGGACGAATTGCAGCGTCTGTCTTATAATGTTGTAAGTTTCAGCGAGACAATGTCCCACCGCAATCGTCAATTGAAGGATTTTCTCTTTAAAAACCTTTATCGACATTATCGGGTCATTCGAATGGCCGTCAAAGCCGAAAATATCATCAGCAAACTGTTCAATGCTTATTGCGCTGAACCCGCAATGCTTCCCGACAATATTCAGACCTTGATTCGTGAAAAAGGGCTCGAACAAACAGTTTGTGACTACATAGCGGGAATGACAGACAGGTATGCCATTGAAGAGTTTCAGAAAATCTTTGAACCAACAATTTTGCCATAATATGTATTTAATCATTTATTGGATGGAGTAAATAATGTTATCAGAAACATCTTATCTGACCGCTGAGGGAAAAGTTAAACTACAAGAAGAACTGGAGTATCTTAAGGGTCCTGCTCGAGACGACCTTTCAAAGCGGCTACGTATCGCAATTCAACAGGGAGATCTGTCTGAAAATGCCGATTACATCGCCGCAAAAGAGGAACAGGGCTTCCTTGAGGGAAGAATTCAGGAGCTTGAAAAAATCCTGAGTAACGCGAAAATCATTGATGATTTAGAAAAAAATCATAACGAAGTTGGCATTGGAGATCATATCACCATTCAGGAAAAAGACTACCCACCAGAAACATTTTATCTGGTCGGCACCAAAGAAGCCAATCCGCGTAATGGAAGAATCTCTCACGAATCTCCGATCGGCAAAGCCCTGATAGGGCGAAAACTAAATGAAATCGTTGAAGCCGAAACACCAGGCGGAAAAATCGTTTTCAAGATTCTAAAGATCGAATAAACTTCTAACTCTTTTTATCTGACCATAAAACAGACAGGGAAATTTTCACAAAACTCCCTGTCTGTTTTATGGTAAAGTAAAGACGTAATCCTATTTTTAGCATTTTGAGGGAAATCTAATGAAACCTATTGAGATAAAACCAGACATCTATTGGATTGGTGTAAACGATCGAACCACAGAACTGTTTGAAGGTTTATGGCCAATACAAAAAGAAGGAATTACATACAATGCTTATTTGATCAATGATGAGAAAAAAGCCGTCATCGATATGTCCAAAGAATTAACCACAGGTGACTTCATTGACAATATCAATGACATTTTCCCCGTCTCATCACTGGATTACATCATTGTCAACCATGTTGAACCAGACCACACTGGCGCGGTTTTACGCTTGCGGGAACTGGCGCCCAAAGCAAAAATCATCTGTTCAAAGAAAGCTGGTTTGATGTTGACCGCTTTTTATGGGATTCAAGATAATATCGAGATTGTGCACAACGAAGACACCCTTGATTTGGGCACACACAAAATGCAATTTGTTTCCACACCCTTCGTTCATTGGCCTGAAACAATGATGACCTATGAAACAACTGAAAAAATTCTCTTTTCGTGTGATGCATTTGGTGGATATGGAACGTTGGAGGGCTTTATCTTCGACGACCAGTGCCCTAAACTCGATATTTTCAAAGAAGAGTCGCTCCGCTATTTTTCAAACATCGTTGCTGGGGTAAGTATGCCAACCCTTAAAGCGATCACCAAACTGGCTGATTATTCCATCTCAATTGTCGCTCCCTCGCATGGACTGGTTTGGAGAAATGAGCCTGACAAAATCATCGAATTATATAAAAAATGGTCTGAAGCAACCACAATACCACCCGCAGTTGGCGTGACCCTGATCTATGGCACCATGTACGGCAATACCGAAAGAATGTTAGACTTCGTTGTGCAGGGTTTGGCCAGGCAAGGCATTCCAACCGAAATATTTGATATCCGCCATATCCACCCCAGCTATATTCTATCTTCCCTGATCAAATACAATGGCGTGATCGTTGGCGCGCCGACCTATGAAAAGTCTTTGTTTCCTCCCATTAAAAACATGTTGGAATACGCAAAATTAAAAGGGATCGAAAACAGAAAAGCTGGCTTCTTTGGCAGCTATGGTTGGGCCGGCGCAGCAAAAAAACAATTTGAGCAGGAAACTGTGGAACTTAACTGGGAGTTGTTGGATATATTGGATTTCAATGGCAGGCCTCAAACAGTTGGCGTCAACCTGGGTATTGAATTTGGGGAAAAATTTGCGCAGCGAATTATGCAGTAAATCAAAAAA
>ENA-ORXD01000244-ORXD01000244.1-sediment-metagenome-genome-assembly--contig:-NODE-244-length-81146-cov-10.433717_pt1 | contig 81146 bp, 76 predicted proteins | sample MGYA00237862_ERZ511471 | MGnify/ENA metagenome assembly ERZ511471
GAATTTAACCTCCAGAAACGACATCGACCACACCCCTTAGTCGTGGCCTACTGTCAGGTGATTACGGTAACTGCACAGTTTGACCCATCTCGGGAGGACAGCAAGCCTGTAAAGACATTACAAATAATTGCCGAGGCGATGCCCGGATATGTCCCCGACGCTGCCGACCCGCTGCTGAATAAACGCATTCAACAATTCGACTTTCTCGGACTAGCAAGCCAGTTCGAGGCGGTTGTTGTGGCTGACCCTGCGATTACTTCATGGCAACTTGCCCCATACCTGACGGAGTTCCACCTCGGCGGTTCCGATACGCAGGCACTGGGCGGAGACATGGCGTATCAATATGGCAAATTTGGTTCATTGTCCGGGTTGTCGGAAACGGAAATCAGGGCGCAACTGAGCAATGCCGATTTCGGCATCAACAGCCAAGCAGTGCTCACCGCACAAGTCGTTCCCGGTATGACACTCGTGGGCACTGCAGTCAATGATGTCTTGACGGGGGGGGGCAGGAAACGATGCTATCGATGGTGGTGCCGGCCGTGACAAGATGGTTGGAGGCAAAGGAGATGACTCTTACTTTATCGATAACGCCGGCGATCAAGTAATCGAACTGGCGAACGAAGGCATCGATACCGTCAAATCCAGTGTCAGCTATGCTCTTGCAGCCAACGTTGAGAATCTCGTCCTTCTGGGTACCTCCAACATCTTTGGAACTGGCAACGTCCTCGACAATACCCTCATCGGAAATAACGGCAGCAACACCCTGAATGGTTCTGCTGGCGCCGACATCATGATAGGTGGCCTGGGCAGCGACGTTTACGTGGTGGACAACGCGGGCGACCATGTGATCGAAAGTGCGGGTGAAGGTACGGACACTGTCAGGTCCGGCATCGGCTACACCTTGGGCGCCGATATTGAGAACCTGACCCTGACCGGCACGGCCGACCTTACCGGCATCGGCAATGATCTCGCAAACACGATTACTGGCAACACGGGTGTAAACCACCTTGTGGGCCTGGGCGGCAATGACCGGCTGACCGGCAACCTGGGTGACGACGTTCTGGACGGCGGCGACGGCAACGATACCCTGAATGGTTCTGCCGGCGCCGACATTATGACGGGCGGCTTGGGCGACGACGTTTACGTGGTGGATAACGCAGGGGACCAGGTGATCGAAAATGCGGGTGAAGGCGTGGACACCGTCCAGGCAAGCATCGACTGTACCTTGGGTGCCGACGTCGAGAACCTGACCTTGACCGGCAGCGCCGATCTGACCGGCATCGGCAATGATCTCGCGAACGTGATCACTGGCAACACGGGCGTAAACCACCTTGTGGGCCTGGGCGGCAACGACCGGCTGACCGGCAACCTGGGTGACGATGTTCTGGACGGCGGCGATGGCAACGACACTCTCAATGGTTCCGCTGGCGCTGACGTCATGATTGGGGGGCTGGGCAATGACATCTACGTGGTGGATGACGCGGGCGACCATGTGATCGAAAGCGCGGATGAAGGCACGGACACCGTCCAGTCCAGCATCGACTACACCCTGGGCGCCGATATTGAGAACCTAACCCTTACCGGCAGCGCCGACCTGACCGGCATCGGAAACGATCTCGCTAACACGCTCACCGGCAACACGGGAGCGAATCACCTTGTGGGCCTGGGCGGCAACGACCGGCTGACCGGCAGCCTGGGCGACGATGTTCTGGAAGGCGGCGATGGCAACGACACTCTCAATGGCTCTGTCGGCGCCGACATCATGACAGGGAGCCTGGGCAACGACATCTACGTGGTGGATGATGCGGGCGACCATGTGATCGAAAGTGCGGGTGAAGGTACGGACACTGTCAGGTCCAGCATCGGCTACACCTTGGGCGCCGATATTGAGAACCTGACCCTGACCGGCACGGCCGACCTTACCGGCATCGGCAATGATCTCGCAAACACGATTACTGGCAACACGGGTGTAAACCACCTTGTGGGCCTGGGCGGCAATGACCGGCTGACCGGCAACCTGGGTGACGACGTTCTGGACGGCGGCGACGGCAACGATACCCTGAATGGTTCTGCCGGCGCCGACATTATGACGGGCGGCTTGGGCGACGACGTTTACGTGGTAGATAACGCAGGGGACCAGGTGATCGAAAATGCGGGTGAAGGCGTGGACACCGTCCAGTCCAGCATCGACTACACTCTGGGCGCCGATATCGAGAACCTGACCCTGATCGGTACTGCTGACCCGACCGGTGTCGGCAACGATCTCGCCAACACGCTGACGGGCAATGGTGGTGCCAATTACCTATGGGGCGGTTGGGGAACCGATAAGCTTTACGGCGGCGTTGGCTACGACCTTCTTCAAGGCGGCGCCGACAACGACATTATCACTGACACCGCCGGCAACAACCTCTTCGACGGCGGCGCCGGGGTTGATACGATGACGGGGGGAACAGGCAACGATCTTTTCGTAGGCGGCGCGGGTAATGACACGATCACCACCGGCACGGGCGCTGACGTGATTTCGTTCAACCGCGGCGATGGCAAGGATACCGTGAAAGCCAGCACGGGCGCCGACAATACCCTGTCCCTGGGCGGCGGCATCGCCTATTCCGACCTCACGCTAAGCAAGTCTTCCAACAACCTGATTCTCGGCCTGGGCTCCGGCGAGCAGATAACCTTCCAGAACTGGTACGCCTCCACGGCCAACCACAGCATCTTGAATCTCCAGATGGTTGCCGAGGCGATGGCGGGGTTTGACGCTCAGGGGACCGATCCGCTTCTCGACGACAACGTGGAAAACTTCGATTTTCTGGGGCTGGTGGACCGCTTCGATGCTGACCTTGCCGCCAATCCCGGATTGACCAGTTGGGACGTGATGCATGCCTTGCTGGATGTCCACTTGGCGGGCAGCGATGCTGAGGCGTTGGGAGGTGATTTGGCTTACCAGTATGGCAAGAACGGCACGTTGGCCGGGATTGCCGTGACTTCGGCCCAGGAGGTGATTTCCGGGCCGCAGTTCGGGTCCGGAGTACAAGTGTTGCGGCCGTTGGAGAGCTTGCAAGAAGGGTTGGTGAAGCTGGGGTAGAGGCGTTGGTCGCGCCCATGGGGCGCTCCTACCGGGGCGTTTGTAGCGCAGGTGAGGTCGCCTGCGCCTGCCTGCATCGCCACCCTCATGGTTCGATACCTCACTATGAACGGGAGAATCTCAGCTTAAGGGGTTTTAGATTTTGAGAGTCCTAACGCGGTGTCCCATTTCTTTTCAGGTAGCCATTCAACGAGGGTTTTCCGTAAACCCTCCGGCAGCCGTCCGGCACCTTTGCGAACGTCATTAACCATCATATCTGAGCGGGAGTTGAGGGATTCGGCCGCCAGCATGATAAGGCCGGGATTGTCTTCCAATAGCACCTCAAGAACCGCGGCTGCTTGTTGAATATCCTTGTCGGATTTCGCTTTTGTACCGATGGGCCTTAGCTGGGAAACGGCCAATTTGTGCAAAGCAAACCGCGCAGGGTCCGGGACCATTACAGGAATGCCGGCTCCATAGAGAACAACCGCAGCTTGGTTGTGTTCCAACAAGTAATCCATATACGGAAGAGGCATTGCATAAACCGAAAAGCGGTCTATGAGTACAGGCGCTTTCTCAAGGGCTGATCGTTGCGTAGTGAGAAACTCGACCTTGAATCCATCGGCCGCAATCATTTCGAACGGCTTCACGGCGGGATTTACCTGGCGAGGTACGGCAAGAGTGGAATCCACGGTTACCAGGTCTTGCCGCAGATCCCGTTCAATGCCGATTTCGATTTCTCTATCGATGGAGAAGTCCATATCCTGAGTGCGTTGCAGCGCCGAGTCGAATCTGACGCCCAGCATGTTTCCGTAACAACCAAAGGCAAAAGATCCCACGAGCGTACCGCCGGATCGGAATAAACCGGCGTTGGACATGCTTTCGATGATTTTTGCTGAGCGGCCCTTTTCCATCGTGGCGCCGCCCACCGAGAGCATGCCCACCAACCGTTTGCGTTCTTCAAGAATGGCCGCGGCACTGTACTTTGCATCACGCGCCTCTTTGATCTTCTCAAGCAGCTCTGGCGTTTCCTTGCCCACCCATGTTTGCTTGCGTTTTCCCAATACCTGCTTCGTCTGGTAGTACCAATGCGTCGAATTCCCGATGGTTTTGGAAACGAATGAGCCGCCAGTCAATGAAACCAAACTGGAGTCCATTGTCTTTTGCAACAGGTCGGCGTATAGCGTAGAGCAGTTTTCGGGCAGTCGTTTCACGGCGTTATACTCACGTTTTGAAAAGTGAGTATAAAGACTAACGCCGTCATTCCGCATAAGCAAGGGGAAGGAAGTGATTTCCGGGGCGCGTTCGGGGCCAGCGCGCAGGTGTTGCGGCCCGATGCAGGCGGGGTCGGCTACGCCCCCAACTCCCGCAGCAGCCCCACCACCCGCGCCGCCCGGTCCTCGGGAGTGGGCATGTCGGCGCTGATCTTGAGCCGGTCGGGGCCGGCCAGTTTGTGGTCGCGGCGGGTCTGGATCAGGGTGATGATCTTCATCGGGTCGATGGGCGGGTTGGGCAGGAACTGCACTTGCAGGCTGTCGGGGCCGGCGTCGATTTTCACTATCCCTAAGGGCTTGGCCAAGAGGCGCAGGCGGTGGGTGTCGATCAGGGTGCGGGTTTCCGGCGGCATCAGGCCGAAGCGGTCCACCAGTTCCTCCTGCAAGGCTTCCAGGGACTCCCGGGTGTCGCAGTGGGCGAGGCGCTTGTAGATCACCAGGCGCTCGTGGACGTCGCCGCAGTAGTCGTCGGGCAGCAGGGCCGGGGCGCGGAGGTTGATTTCGGTGACGGCGTGCAGCGGTTCGGCCAAGTCCGGTTCCTTGCCCACCTTGAGGCTGGCTACGGCGTGGGCCAGCATTTCGGTGAACAGGGAAAAGCCCACTTCCTGCATCTCGCCGCTCTGGGATTCCCCCAGCACCTCGCCGGCGCCGCGGATTTCCAGGTCGTGCATGGCGAGGTAGAAGCCGGAGCCCAGCTCTTCCAGGGTTTGTATCGCCTCCAGGCGCTTTTTCGCCAGGGAGGTGAGGGATTCCTCGCCGTGGGTCAGGAGATAAGCGTAGGCCTGGTGGTGGGAGCGGCCGACGCGGCCCCGCAGCTGGTGCAGCTGGGCGAGGCCGAAGCGGTCGGCGCGGTTGATCAGGATGGTGTTGGCGCTGGGCACGTGGATGCCGGTCTCGATGATGGTGGTGCATACCAGCAGGTTGAAGCGCTGCTGGTAGAAGTCCCGCATCACCCGCTCCAGATCCCGCTCCCCCATCTGGCCGTGGGCGATGGACACCCGGGCCTCGGGCAGCAGGCGGGCGAGCTTGTCGGCCTGGTTCTGGATGGTGTCCACCTCGTTGTGCAGGAAGTACACCTGGCCGCCCCGCTTCAGCTCCCGCAGCACCGCCTCGCGGATCACGCCGTCGGAGTACTTGGAGACGAAGGTCTTGATGGCCAGCCGCTTCTGCGGCGCGGTGGCGATGACCGAGAACTCCCGCAGGCCCTCCATGGCCATGGCCAGGGTGCGAGGGATGGGGGTGGCGGTCAGCGTCAGCACGTCCACCTCGGCGCGCAGGGCCTTGAGTCGCTCCTTCTGGCGCACGCCAAAGCGGTGCTCCTCGTCGATGATGACCAGCCCCAGGTTGTGGAACTGCACGTCCTTCTGGATCAGCTTGTGGGTGCCGATGAGGATGTCCAGCTTGCCTTCGGCGATGCCCTTCAGGGCCTCGGTCTGCTCCTTGGCGGAGCGGAAGCGGGACAGTTCGGCGATCTTCACCGGCCAGTCGGCGAAGCGGTCGGAGAAGGTTTGGAAATGCTGCTCGGCCAGCAGGGTGGTGGGCACCAGCACCGCTACCTGTTTGCCCCCGGCCACGGCGGCGAAGGCGGCGCGCAGGGCCACCTCGGTCTTGCCGAAGCCCACGTCGCCGCACACCAGCCGGTCCATGGGGCGGCCGGAAGCCATGTCCTCCAGCACCGACTGGATCGCCTGGGCCTGGTCCGGCGTTTCCTCGAAGCCGAAGCCGGCGGCGAAGGCCTCGTAGTCGTGGTGGCTGAATTCGAAGGCGTGGCCCTGGCGGGCGGCGCGGCGGGCGTAGAGGTTGAGCAGCTCCGCCGCCGTGTCCCACACCTGCTTCATGGCCTTTTTCTTGGCCTTTTCCCACTGGCCGCTGCCCAGGCGATGGAGGGGCGCGCCCTCGTCGGCGGCGCCGTAATAGCGGCTGATGAGGTGGAGCTGGGACACCGGCACGTAGAGCTTGTCGCCGCCGGCGTATTCCAGGGTGAGAAATTCGGTTTCCCCCTCCCCCAGGTCCATGCCGGACAGCCCCACGTAGCGGCCGATGCCGTGCTGCTCGTGGACCACCGGGTCGCCGACCTTGATTTCCGACAGGTCCTTGAGCATCCCTTCCGCAGCGGGGCGGGCCTTGGCCGCCTTGGCGCGGGAAGGGCGGGCTTCCTGGGCATAGAGTTCGGTTTCGGTGATGAAGGCTGTGGCGCCGTGAGGCGAGAGGGGGGAGGCGGAAGGCGTGGTGAAGCCGCCGTGCAAGGGTGCGGCGGCCAGCATGAAGCGCTCGCCGCTCTCGACAAAAGCGGCGTAGTCGTCGGCCAGCTTGGGCTTGAGGCCGTATTCGGCGAAGTATTCCCGCATGGTCTCCCGCCGGCCCAGGCTTTCGGCGGTAATCAGCACCCGGCCCTTGAAGTCCTCGATGAACGCTTGCAGCTTGGCCAGCGGATTCTCGGCGCGGCGGTCCACTTGCAGCGGCGGCAAGGCAGGGCCTTCGCCGGCGGTAAGCTCGATACGGGCGTAGGGTTTCAGCGCGGCGAAAAAGTCGTCCGGCGCCAGGAACAGGTCCTTGGGCGGCAGCAGGGGACGGTCCCGGTCGCCGGAAAGCAGGCGGTGGCGGGTCTGGGTGTCCTGCCAGAAGGACTGGGCGCCTTCCATCAGGTCGCCGTGGAGGCACAGGGCGGCGCCTTCCGGCAGGTAGTCGAACAGGGTGGCGGAGGCGTCGAAGAACAGGGGCAGGTAGTACTCGATGCCCCCGGCGGGGATGCCGTTGGAAACGTCCTTGTAGAGGCGGCTCTTGGACGGGTCGCCCTCGAAGGCCTCGCGGAATTTCTGGCGGAAATGCTTGATGCCGGCGTCGTCCAGGGGGAATTCCCGGGCCGGCAGGAGGCGGATTTCGTTCACCGGGTAGATGGAGCGCTGGGTGTCCACGTCGAAGGTGCGGAGGGTCTCGATCTCGTCGCCGAACAGGTCCAGCCGGAAGGGCACCGGGCTGCCCATGGGGAAGAGGTCGATCAGGCCGCCCCGCACCGAGTATTCCCCCGGGCTGTAGACCTGGGTCACGTGGTGGTAGCCGGCCACCGTCATCTGGCCCCGCAGGGCGTCCAGGTCCAGCTTCTGTCCCTTCTTGAGGAAGAAGGTGTGGGCCGCCAGGAATTCCACCGGCGCCAGGCGGTAGAGGGCGGTGGTGAGGGGGGCGATCACCACGTCGCACTCCCGCTGCATGATCTGGTACAGGGTCGCCAGGCGCTCGGACACCAAGTCGTGGTGGGGGGAGAACTGGTCGTAGGGCAGGGTTTCCCAGTCGGGCAGCAGATGCACCGAAAGCTTGGGGGCGAACCAGGGTATTTCCTCCCGCAGCCGCAGGGCATCCTGGGCGGTGGCGGTGAGCACCACCAGGGGCCGGGCCTGTGCCGCCAAACTGGACAGCAGCAGGGCGTCTCCCGAGCCGCGGGGAACGGGAAATTGAAGGCGTTGGCCGGGCTTGGGGAGGGAAGGGGAATTCGGCATGGTGTTGCGAACGAGGACTGCGGGCGTAAACACCGCCATTATACGGCATTTGCCTTGCCCGGCGCGTAGCGGGGTGGAGGATGCCGTCGTATACTGGGGCTAAAGCGGTAAAAGGAACGAAATGAAACACAAGCATCAAGAAGAAGACCTGGACCCTCTGCTCGAAACCCTGAGGAACGAACTGGAGCGCACTTTCACCGGCGAGAACCTGGACGAGCCGGTGGTGGAGGTGGATGCCAGCAAGCGGGATTTGATTTCCCGCATCCGGCAGTTGGAAGAACAACTGGCGGAAAAGGAGCGGCAGCTGGCCTCTCTCCGGGAACCCACCGAGGAGGAGGCCGTTTCCTCCCGCTTTGTAACCGAGGGTCGCCCGGAGCACCGTTCCCACCCCCGCTACCGGGTGGACTGGCGGGTGGCCATCGTCAACGAGGAAGGGAAAAACCGGGATATCTTCTACAGCCGCGCTTATGACGTCTCCCTGGGCGGTGTGAGCGTGCTGTCCGACGACAACCTGTTTTTCGACAACGCGGTGGTGGTGCTGCTCTGCCTGCCGCCGCTGCTCCCCAAGGGCAAGGTCAAGATCGTCGAGGCCCACAGCCGCATCGTCTATACCGTGCTGGGCGCCTCCATCCAGCAATTCCGCCTGGGCATCCAGTTCATCAAGTTCAAGGATGACGGGCAGCAGGTGCTGCGCGACCATCTGGCCCGCCTCTATTCCTATTTCTGACGTAGGAGCGCCCCCTGGGCGCGACCCGCACCGCCGGGCCTCACGCCATCGCGCCCAAGGGGCGCTCCTACAGCGCAGCGCCGGCCTTGTGGCGGTGGATGCTCACCGGGATGCGCTGGGCGCCGAAAGCGCCGTGGAAGGCTTCGAAGCGGCCGGCGATGGCCGCTTGGCATTTCGGACAGTGGCCGTCGTCGGTGAGGCGGTAGTCGAGGATTTCGTACCAGTCCCGTACGATCAGCGGTTCGTGGCAGGCGGGGCAGAAGGTGGTGTCCCCCTCCCGGTTGTGCACGTTGCCGGTGTAGACATAGTTCAGCCCCGCCTTGAGGGCGATTTCCCGCGCCCGCACCAGGGTGGCGGGGGGGGTGGGGGGCACGTCGGCCATCTTGTAGTCCGGGTGGAAGGCGGAGAAATGCAGGGGCACGTCGGGCCCCAGTTCCTGCCTCACCCACTTCGATAGGGTTTCGATTTCGGCGTCGGAATCGTTCTTGCCCGGGATCAGCAGGGTGGTGAGTTCCAGCCACACCTTCGTTTCCTTCACCAGGTAGACCAGGGTATCCAGCACCGGCTGCAAATGGGCGCCGGTGAGCTTGAAATAGAAGTCGTCGGTAAAGGCCTTCAGGTCCACGTTGGCGGCGTCCATCTTGGCGTAGAAATCCCGCCGTGCCTGGTCGTGCATATAGCCGTTGGTCACCGCCACGGCCTGGATGCCCCGTTTGTGGCAGGCGTCGGCGGTATCCATGGCGTACTCGGCGAAGGGGATGGGGTCGTTGTAGGTGAAGGCCACGCTCTTGCAGCCGTATTTCTCGGCGGTGGCGGCGATGTCCTCCGGCGAGGCGTCGTCGCACAGCAGGTCCATGTCCCGGGACTTGCTCATGTCCCAGTTCTGGCAGAACTTGCACGCCAGGTTGCAGCCGGCGGTGCCGAAGGAAAAGATCGAGGTGCCGGGGTAGAAGTGGTTGAGGGGTTTCTTTTCCACCGGATCGATGCAGAAGCCCGACGAGCGGCCGTAGGTGGTGAGCACCATCTGCCCGCCGGACACCCCCCGCACGAAGCAGGAGCCTCGCTGCCCTTCCTTCAGCTTGCAGTCCCGGGGGCACAGATCGCACTGGATGCGGTCGTTGTCCAGCTTGTGCCACCAGCGGGCGGGGTGATAGCTGCCGGGTTCCAGTCTTTCGTCGCTCATGGTTTCCACCTCGTTCCTTCGTCAAGGTAGGAGCGTCCTGCGGGCGCTCCTACGATTCCTTCCATTTCTCCACCGTGTAGCGGTAGAGCTTGATGCCGTCATCCCAGAAATCCGGCGGCAGGCCGGCCTTCCGCTTGAGCTGGGCCAGGAACTGGGCCGGGTCCGGCAGCTGTTCCCACACCTGGGGCAGGAAGGTGCCCCGGTGGTAGCCGTGCTCCAGCACCACGCCGTCCACGTGGGGGTGCAGCTGGGCCAGGGCGTCCTGCTCATTGCGGAAGGAGATGGGCTCCAGGGGGGAGAGCAGGCTCACTTCCACACAGGTATTTCCGAATTCGTCCCGGCACAGGGGCGGAAAGCGGGGGTCCTGGAAGGCGGCGGCGCAGGCGTTGGACTGCACGTCCTGGGCCAGGGTGCGGCAGGCCTCCAGGCTGCCGATGCAGCCCCGCAGCTGGCCGTCCTGGGTGAGGGTAACGAAGGTGGCGCCCGGCTCGCACAGCCAGGTGGCATCGTCGTTCGGGTCGGCCGTGAATCCCAGCTCCCGGCCGATGGCGGCCCGGGCCAGTTGGAGCAGGGTCGCGCCCCGATCGTCAGTGGGCAAGGAGCGGCTCCTCGAAAAAGGCGAAGGCGCCGTAGCCCACCACCCGGTTGCGGTCCCCGGCGGTGTCGCCGGAGTTGCGCAGATCCAGCAGCTCGGCCCGCAGGTGGTGGCGCTTGGCTTCCAGCAGCAGGCCGTTGATGGGCGTGTCGCCGCAGGCCTGCTCGTGGTTGAGGGGCAGGCGCATCTGGAGGATCGCTTCGGCGGTGGATTCGTCGTATTGCTTGGCGGTGGCGTAGGGCAGGTAATGGGACAGGTCGGAGCTGATGACGATCAGGGTTTCCGGGCCGCCCCACAAGCAATCCAGCACCCCCGCCACCTCTTCCGGGGTGGCGTCCCCCGCCGCCAGGGGGACCAGGGAGAACGCCCCCAGGGCCTGTTGCAGGAAGGGCAGCTGCACTTCCAGGGAGTGTTCCCAGGCGTGGGCGGCGGCGCTATGGGTGACCTGGGGCAGGCGGGCCAGGGTCAGCATGGCCTCGGTGTCCAGGGGAACGACCCCCAGAGGGGTTTCGAAGCCGCCGGTCTGGGGCAGGGCCAGGCCCCGTATCGGGATCCGGTGCACCGGTCCCACCAGCACCACCCGCCGGTAAGTGTTCTTCCACGGGGCCAACTGGGCGTAGGCGCTGGCGGCCACCGGCCCGGAGTAGATGTAGCCGGCGTGGGGGACGATCAGGGCCTTGGGGGGAGAGGGTGAGGTGGGCTCGTGCATGGCGGCAGCCCGGAGCAGGGCGTTGACCTGTTCGGACAGCTGCTCGGGGCGGTCCGGATAGAACGAACCCGCGACGGCGGCAGGGCGGACCGGATTCATGACGGCTTTTCCTCTCGATTCAATGATTAAGGTGGAGCTGCACCTCTTAGAAAAGCACATTTGTCATAGGTTCACAAGCTAAGCTTTTGCCCCGTCTGCCTTGCCCCTCGGCAAGGCGGCGGCGATAATCAGACGATTCCGTTTCGAGACTGGTGAACTCCATGACCAACTTCTACGCGCTGGTTCCTGCCGCCGGCAGCGGCTCCCGCATGGGGAGCGCCATTCCCAAGCAGTATCTGCCGATTTTCGGCAAGCCGCTGATCTACTACACCCTGTCCGCCCTCTGCGAATATCCCGGCATCGCCCGCACCTACGTGGTGCTGGCGGAAGGGGACAAGCATTGGGAACACATGGGGGAGCAGCGCTTTTCCAACAACATGGAAGCACTGTTCTGCGGCGGCGACACCCGGGCGGAAAGCGTGCTCAACGGCCTCAAGGCCATGGCGGGCCGCGCGGCGGCGGACGACTGGGTGCTGGTCCACGATGCCGCCCGCCCCTGCCTTTCCCGCCAGCACCTGGACCGGCTGATCCGGGAGGCGGGGGAGGACCCGGTGGGGGGGCTTTTGGCGGTGCCGGTGGCGGACACCCTGAAGCGCGCCGACGCAGGCAGCCGGGTGGTGCGCACCGAGTCCCGGGAAAGCCTGTGGCAGGCCCAGACCCCCCAGATGTTCCGCTACGGCCTGCTGCTGGACGCCTTGTCCCAGGTCGGCGACAAGGTGCCCACCGACGAGGCTCAGGCCATGGAATGGGCCGGCCATCATCCCAAGCTGGTGCTGGGGGACAGCCGCAACATCAAGGTGACCTACGCCGAGGACCTGGAAGTGGCGAAAATGGTGCTGACGGCGGAACTGGAAGGGGGCGAATGATGCGCGTCGGCCACGGTTTCGACGTCCACGCTTTCGCCGAAGGGCGCAAGCTGATCATCGGCGGGGTGGACATCCCCCATTCCCTCGGCCTCGCCGGCCACTCCGACGCCGACGTGCTGCTCCACGCCATTTGCGACGCCCTGCTGGGGGCCGCGGCCCTGGGGGACATCGGCCGCCATTTTCCCGACAGCGATGCCCGCTACAAGGGCATCGACAGCCGGGAACTGCTGCGGGAGACGGCGCGGCTGATCGGGGAAAAAGGCTGGCGGGTATCCAACCTGGATGCCACCATCATCGCCCAGGCCCCCAAGATGGCTCCCCACATTCCCGCCATGGCGGAACACATCGCCGCCGATCTGGGGGTGGAGGTGGGCTGCGTCAACGTCAAAGCCACCACCACCGAGCGCCTGGGCTTCACCGGGCGGGGGGAGGGGATCGCGGCGGAGGCGGTGTGTTTGTTGGAGAGGGGCTAGGGACTAGGTAAAACTTAAAATCCCCACCATAATTTTCCTAGCCCCTAGCCCCTAGCCCCTAGCCCCTAGCCCCTAGCCCCTAGCCCCTAGCCATGCCCCGCCTCTTCTTCGCCCTCTGGCCCTCTCCCCAAGCCTCCAAGGCGCTGCACGCCGCCGGGAGCGAGTTGCAGAAGGCTTGCGGCGGCAAGCTCACCCGCCGGGAGACGGTGCACCTGACCCTGGTTTTCCTGGGGGAGGTGGAAGACGACAAAATCCCCCTCCTTACTTCGGTGGCTGCCCAAGCCCATGTGCCGGCGTTCCGACTGCGTTTCGACCGCTACGGCTGGTGGAAGCACAACCGCATCGTCTGGGCCATGCCGACGGAAACGCCCGCCGCCTTGGCGGAGTTGGTGCAGGGGCTGGAGGCGGGGCTGAAGCGGGCGGGCTTCGTTTTCGACCAGCGGCCCTACCTGCCCCACATCACCCTGCTGCGCCGCGTGCGGCAGCGGCCGGAGGCGATGGAGCTGCCGGCGGCGGAATGGGAGGTGGGGGAATTCGTGCTGGTGAAGTCGGTGCAGACCGACGAGGGATCGGCCTACGAAGTGGTCGGCCGCTGGCCGCTGGGGGAGGAAGCGGGTTCCCCCGCTTCCCCTGGGTAGGAGCGCCCCTTGGGCGCGACCATCGCGGGCATGGCCCGCTCCTACAGACGACGATTCAAACGCACAGCACCTTTTCCAGGTAGCCGCTCAATTCCTTCTCCGTGGCCTTGGTGTAATCCTTTTGCACCGTGTCGCTCACCATGCCTTTCACGTGGTTGCTGAGGGTGCTGTTGATCATGCCCAGGAACGCGGGCGTGGCGGCGATGATGAGGCGCTCGAAGCTGTTGGAGGTGCGCCCTAGTTCCAGTTCCTTCGCCAGTTCCTGGGCGAAGACTTCCGCTTCATGTTGCTTCGGGTCGGTGGGGGGGACGTAGGAGCCGTGGCCGTTTCCCACGCCCGGATTGTAGCCCGGGCGGTCGGATACCAGTTCCGAGGCCTTTTCCCGGCTGGCCGGATGGTCCATTTTCTTGAGTAGTTTGAGTCCTTTGTTGGGGCCGAGGTTGGCGAAGAGGCGGGCTTCCCCCGCGTTGGCGATCAGTATCCAGGTGATGCTCATCATGATTTTCCTTCCTTCGCTGTTTCAGGATGGCCGCAAAACCCGCGCTCTGCTCCGGTATGCCGGTCGGCCCGTCCCCCAGGCGGCGCCTTGTTTCTCCGGGTTTCCTTCGCCGCACGACGCGTTTTGCAGCGGCTTTTGCTACATACAGACCTTTTTCTTCTAAACTAGATTTAATTCTAAAAAACCACAAGCCCATCCCTCCCCATGGCCGGTCGGTCCGACTCCCAACACCCCCGTTTCGCACTCAAGGCCGCCGTGGTCTATGCATTTTTCGCCGCCCTGTGGATCGTCGCCTCGGATTTTCTGGTGAGCCTGGCCGCCGGTGAAGGCGGCGGGGCATTTTTCCAGCTCTACAAGGGGCTGCTGTTCGTCGGCGTCACCTCCCTGCTGCTCTATTTCCTGCTGCGCCAAGTGGAGCGGGGGCGGGCATTGGCCGGCTACGAAACCGCGGCGCTTCCGGAAGGGGCCGGGAAGAGGTTCGGTCCCGCCGCCCCCCTGGCGGTTTTTGCCGGGATGGCGCTGCTTATCGTTGCCAGCGGCTACGCGATCTATTCTCATCAGCGGGACATCTTCCGCCAGCACAAGGAGCAGGAACTCGTCACCGTCGCCGACCTGAAAGTGAACAGCCTGGTGGCCTGGCTGGCGGAGCGCCATGGCGATGCCGAAACCGTGCGGCGGGACACCCTGCTGGCGGAGGCAACCCAGGCCTGGATCAAGGCCGGGAAGCGCGACGGAGCACAGCGCCAGGGGCTGATGGACCGGCTGGGGGCCTTCTGGCTGGCGTACGGCTATCGCTCGGTGCTGTTGCTGGACGAGGAGGGCACTCCCATCCTGGGGGCGGGGCAGGAGGCGGAAACCCTCGCCGTCCATGAACAGAATCTGGCGCGCAAGGCTCTTCGCCGTAAAGCGGTGCAGACTTCCGATTTCCATGTTCACGATACCGAAGACGGAAAAGTCCCCGAACTGGATGTCATGGCGCCCCTCACCACAACCGGTGGCCAGGCCGTGGGCGTGGTCTATTTCCGCATCGACCCCCGGCAGCGGCTCTATCCCCTGTTGCGGGCCTGGCCGACGCCCAGCGAAACCGCCGAAGCCCTGCTGCTGCACCAGGAAGGGGACGAGGTGGTATTCCTGAGCGAGCTCAACAAGGAGCCGGGCGCCGCCCTGAAGCTGCGTCTCCCCGTCAATCGGCCGGACCTTCCCGCCGCTTTGGCGGCCCGGGGCTGGGAAGGGGTGGCGGAAGGCAACGATTATCACGGCGACCCGGTTCTGGCGGTGGTTCGGGCGGTGCCCGATTCCCCCTGGCTCCTGGTGGTCAAGGTGGACCGGAAGGAGATTTTCGCCGAACTCAACCGGCTGGCCTGGGTGGCGGCGGCCCTCACCCTCATCTTCGTGGCGGTGGCGGGGTTGATTGTCCGCTTCTGGTGGCGGCGCCAGCGGGACGGCTTTCTGCTGCGGGAGTACCGGCTCGAGATGGAGCGCCGGCAGCTGGCGTCCCGGCTGGAGATTCTCAGCCGCTATGCCAACGACGGCATTTTCCTGTTGGACGACCGGCGGCGCCTGCTGGACTTCAACCTGCGGGTGGAAGAGCTTTACGGCTACAGCCGGGACGAGCTGCTGTCCATGGAAGCAGGGGACTTGCGCACGCCGGAAACGCGGCCGTCCCTGGAGGACGACTGGCGTCGTGTGGAGGAGGGGGAGGGCGGCGGCATTTTTGAAACCCTCCATCAGCGCAAGGACGGCAGCGTCTTTCCGGTGGAGATCAGTCTGCGCCGGATCGAAAGCGCCGGTCAGCGGCTGCACTTTGGCGTGGTACGCGATATTACGGAGCGCCGGGCGGCCGAAGCCAGAATCCTGCGCCTGAAGAACCTCTACGCCGCGTTGAGCCGCAGCAACGAGGCCATCATCCATCTGGTGGCCGAAGAGGCGCTGTTCCCGAAAATCTGCCGCATAGCCGTGGAACAGAACGGTTTTTTGCTGGCCTGGGTGGGCATGGCCGGGGAAGACGGCTGGGTGGAGATGAAGGCCGCCAGCGGCCCTGCCCGGGACTACGTCGACAGCCTGCGGGTCAGCGTCGATGCCGCCCGGCGCGAGGGGCAAGGCCCCACCGGCACCGCCATCCGGGAAGGGCGCGTCTTCCTGTGCAACGATTTCCTGGCCGACCCGGTCACCCTGCCCTGGCGGGATGCGGCCGGCCGCTTCGGCATCCGTGCTTCGGCGGCCTTTCCCTTGCGGCGCGGCGGCAAGCCCGTCGGCGCCCTTACCCTGTACGCGGCCCAGGCGGGATTTTTCGACCCGGAGATTACCGCCCTGCTGGAAGAAATGGCGGCGGACATGTCCTTCGCCCTGGACCACTTCGACCAGGAGGCGGCGCGCCGGCGGGCAGAGGAACTGCTGGCGGAAAGCGGGGCGCGCCAGCGCGCCATGCTGGACAATATCCCGGACATCGCCTGGCTCAAGGACCGGGAAAGCCGCTATATCGCCATCAACCAGCCCTTTGCCGACGCCTGCGGCAAGTCCGGCGAGGAGCTGGCGGGGGGGACGGATTTCGCCATCTGGCCCGAGGAACTGGCCGCGGCCTACCGCGCCGACGATGCGGAGGTGATGCAAAGCGGCCGCCGCAAGCAGGTGACCGAGGCGTTGGTGACCGCCGACGGCCATCGGCTGTGGATCGAAACCGTCAAGACGCCGATCTTCAACGCTCAGGGAGAAGTGGTCGGCACCGCCGGCATCGCCCGGGACGTCACCGAGCGCAAGGTGGCGGAGGAGCACATCACCCGCCTGTCCAACTTCTACGCCACCCTGTCCCAGACCAACCAGGCCATCGTGCGCGGCAAGGGGCGGCAGGAACTGTTCGAGGAGGTGTGCCGGGTGGCGGTCAGTTACGGCAAATTGCAGGCCGCCGTCATCCGCACGGTGGAAGGCGCCGATCACGAAGCGGCTGTCGTTGCCCATTACGGTATGGCCGAAATAGACGAGGAGTTGGCCAACTTGAATGTTTTGGCTCCGGATCGGCAATGCCCCACGGCCACCGCCTTGCTGGAGGGGCATCCCTTCGTCAGCAACGATTTCCGCAATGATCCCAACGGCCTGCCCTGGCGTGAACTGGCGGAGAATCTCAATATCCGTGCCGTGGCGGCCTTTCCCCTGTTCTGCGAAGGGCGGGTGGAAGGGGCGCTTACCCTCTATGCCGCCGAGGAGGAATTTTTCAACCAGCAGATGGTGGATCTGCTGCAGGAAATGGCCATGGACCTGTCCTTCGCCATGGACAACTTCGTCCGGGAGGACCGGCGGCAGGCGGCGGAAGAGGCGCTACAGGAACAGGAGGAGATGTTCCGCAGCATCAACGTGGCCGTCCAGGATGCGGTCTTGATGATCGACGACCAAGGGCTGGTGGTTTACTGCAACCCGGCTACCGAGCGCATTTTCGGCTATACGGCCAGCGAACTGTTGGGCAAGGACATCCACAGCCTGCTGGCCCCGGCCCGCTACCGCGATGCTTTTTCTAAGGGGTTTGCCCTGTTCCGCAAAACCGGCGAGGGAGCCGTCCTGGGTAAGACCCTGGAACTGGAAGCGGTGAACAAAAGCGGGGCGGAGTTTCCCATCGAGTTGTCAGTGTCATCCCTCCAGCGCAAAGGCCGTTGGCACGCGGTGGGCGTCCTGCGGGACATCACCGAACGCAAACGCGCCGAGTCGCTGCTGAAGGCCAGCGAGGAGCGTTTCCGCAACGTGGTGGAAACGGTGCCCGACATTCTCTACACCGCCGCCCTGCCCCACTTCGATACCACCTACATCAGCCCGGCGGTGGAGGACGTGCTGGGTTTCATGCCGGAGGATTTCATCGCCGACCCCGGATTGTGGTTCAAGCGGATGGACGAGGAAGACCGGCGCCGGGTAGCCGCCGAAACCGCCGGTCCCTTCCCCTGTGGCGCCCATATGCGGATTTCCTATCGTATGCGGCATCAGGACGGCGTCACCCTCAAATGGTTCAGCGACACCTTTACGGTCCAGTGCGGCGACGACGGCAAGCCGGCGGCGGTCACCGGCGCCATGACCGACATTACCGAACGGGTGCGCATGGAGGAGTCCCTCCAGCAAAGCGAGGACCGCTTCCGGGAACTGTTCAACAACATGCATAGCGCGGTGGCGGTGTACGAGGCGGTGGAGGACGGCAAGGATTTCGTGTTCCGCAACGCCAACCGCGCCCTGGAGCGGATCGAAAAGCTGTCCCGGGGCGACATCCTGGGCCGCCCGGTGACGGAAGTCTTCCCCGCTGTGGCGCAACTCGGTTTCCTGGACGTGCTGAGACGGGTATGGCGAAGCGGCGAGCCGGGATACCTCCCCCCCGCCTTCTACCGGGACGAGCGCATTGCCGGCTGGCGGGAGAACCATGTCTACCGCCTGCCCAGCGGCGAAGTGGTGGCAGTGTACGACGACGTCACCGAGCGCATGGCGGCCTTGGAAAAGCTGCGCCTGGACGCCAAGGTGTTCGAGGAGAGCGCCGAGGGCATCATGATCACCGACGCCGACCTGCGCATCATCACCGTCAACCGCACCTTCTCCGACATCACCGGCTACCAGGAGGCGGAGGTGATCGGCTCCGAGCCCAGCGTGCTGCGTTCGGAGCGCCACGACCGGGGCTTTTTCCAGAATATGTGGGCGGCCATCGACGAAACTGGCCACTGGGTGGGGGAAATCTGGAACCGGCGCAAGAGCGGCGAGGTGTTCCCGGCCTGGCTGGCGGTGAGCGCGGTGAAGGACGATGGGGGGGAAATCACCCACTACATCGGCGTGTTCACCGATATATCCACCCGCAAGGAGGCGGAGGCGCGCATCCGCCACCTGATTCATTACGACGTCCTCACCGATCTGCCCAACCAGTTCCTGCTGGGGGACCATATCGCCCTCGCCCTGGCCCATGCCCGGCGCCTCAAGTGCTTCGTGGCGGTGATGGTGGTGAACCTGGATCGCTTCCGCAGCGTCAACGAGCGCTACGGCCATTCCGTGGGCGACCGGGTGCTCCAGGAGATCGCTACCCGCCTGTTGGGCCTGCTGCGGGAAGGGGATACCGTGGCGCGAATGGGCGCGGACAATTTCGCCATCGTCATGCCCGACCTGCAGGACAAGCACCAGGCCAACGTGGTGGCGGGCAAGGTGCTGGAAACGGTGGCTGCGCCGATCCACCTGGACAGCTACGAGATCAATATGACCGCCCGGGTGGGTATCGCGCTTTATCCCGACGACGGCGACCGGGCCGACGCCCTGATGAAGAATGCCGACATCGCCCTGGCCAGCGCCAAGGCTGCCGGGGCGCACAACTACGTGTTCTTCACCCCGGAGCAGAGCCGGGAGCTGGAAGAGACCCTGGCCATGGAAGGCGCCCTGCGCCATGCCATCGGGCGCCAGGAGTTGCGGCTCCACTACCAGCCGCGCCTGGACCTGGTGAGCGGCGAGATCGTCGCCGTGGAGGCCCTGGTGCGCTGGCAGCACCCGGAGCTGGGCCTGCTGGCGCCGGGGCGCTTCATCGCCCTGGCGGAACGGTCCGGCCTGATCCTGCCCATCGGCGAATGGGTATTGCGGGAGTCCTGCCGCCAAGCCCAGGAATGGCATCGGTCCGGCTTCGTCAACCTGCGGGTGTCGGTGAACGTGTCGGTGTTGCAACTGCGCCAGCGCAATTTGGTGGACGCGGTGAAGGAAGTGCTGGAGGAAACCGGCCTCAATCCCGCCTATCTGGAGCTGGAGTTCACCGAGTCCTTCCTGATGGAAAGCGTGGAGGAGACGGTGGGCATCCTGCGGGGGCTGAGGGACGTGGGACTGCGCTTTTCCATCGACGACTTCGGCACCGGCTACTCGTCCCTGTCCTACCTCAAGCTGTTCCCCATCGACATGCTGAAGATCGACCAGTCCTTCATCCGGGACATCACCTTCGACGCCTCCGACGCCGCCATCGTCCAGGGCATGATCGCCCTGGGCCACAGCCTCAAGCTCAGGATGGTGGCCGAAGGGGTGGAAACCGAGGCCCAGATGGGCTACCTGCGCTCCATCCACTGCGACGAGATGCAGGGCTTCTTCTACAGCCGCCCCCTGCCGAGTACGGATATGTACGCATTGCTTCAATCCAACAAACGGTTGCAGGATATCGCCCATGCCCCCGGTACGGTGCGCAAGCTGCTGGTGGTGGACGACGAGCCCAACATCACCACCGCCTTGAACCGCCTGTTGCGGCGGGAAGGCTACCAGATACTCATCGCCCACAGCGCCCGGGAGGCCCTGGAAATCCTGGCGGTGAACAGCGATGTGGGGGTGGTCCTGTCCGACCAGCGCATGCCGGGGGTGAGCGGCATCGAACTGCTGAGCAAGGTAAAGGTCCTCTACCCGGGAGTCGTGCGCATGATCCTTTCCGGGTATACCGAACTGAGCACGGTGACCGAGGCGATCAACCAGGGCGAAATCTACAAGTTTCTGACCAAGCCCTGGGAGGACGACCAGTTGCGCGAGGTGGTGCGGGAAGCTTTCCTGCGCCACGAGTTGGCCAAGGCGGAGCAGCAGTCCGCGGCCAAGGAAAAAGAATAAAAGCAAGAAAAAGCGACTTTTGGAGATGACCATGGTGTGCGAAAAAGTGGCGGCCCTGAACTGGATCCACGAGCTGTACCAGCATGGGCAGAAAGGCGAGGCGGGCGAAACCTACGGCTTGCTTCTCGTCCGTATCGCGGACGAACTGAATGCCGATTCCGGCGTCCTTTCCCTGTTGGAAGAGGGCGGTGGAGAATTGGTGGTGGCCGCCCAGATCGGATGCGAAACCTGCAAGCCGGGCGAAAAAGTGGATGCCTCCCATAACCTCCTGCATCAGGTGGTGGGGGAGAGCCGGGAAATCCTCGCCAACGTGGACGATGGCCATAAAAACCCCTGCTCCGGGAAGGTGGTGGAGAAGGACGGCGGGCTGGCCATGTGCTGGCCCCTGCGGATGGAGGACAAGGTCATCGGCGCCCTGTGCATCTGCCGCCAAAACGGCAAGGAGCGCTATTCCGAGGAGGACCTGCGCTACGGCAGCGTGCTGGTGGCCCTGGTGGCGGTGATTATCGAGAATCTGCGCATGCACACCGACCAGAACGAGCGCATCGGCAAACTGTCGGAAATGAACGCCCGCTTCCAGGAGATCAACAAAAAGCTGGAGCAGGCCAACAACCAGCTGCTGCAATCGGAGAAGATGGCTTCCATCGGCCAACTGGCCGCCGGCGTGGCCCACGAGATCAACAATCCCATCGGCTACGTCTATTCCAACATCGGCACCCTGGAAAAGTATTTGCGGGACTTCTTTACCGTGCTGGACCTGTACGAAAAGGCCGAAGTCTCCCTGGAAGATAACTTGCGGGACGAAATCCGGCAGGCCAAGCAGCGCCTGGACCTGGCCTTCCTCAAGCAGGACGTGCTGGATCTCCTGGGGGAATCCCGGGAAGGCATCAACCGGGTGAAGAAAATCGTCCAGGACCTGAAGGACTTCTCCCACGTCGGCGCCGAGGAAGAGTGGCAGTGGGCCGACCTCCACAAGGGCCTGGACAGTACCCTCAACATCGTGTGGAACGAACTCAAGTACAAGAGCGAGGTGGTTAAGGAATACGGCGACTTGCCCCGCATCTACTGCCTGCCTTCCCAGCTCAACCAAGTGTTCATGAACCTCCTGGTCAACGCCGCCCACGCCATCGACACCCAGGGTACCATTACCCTGCGCACCGGCAGCGAAGGGGACAGGGTGTGGGTGGAGGTGGAGGATACCGGCCACGGCATTCCCCCCGAGCTCCTATCCCGCATTTTCGACCCCTTCTTCACCACCAAGCCGGTGGGCAAGGGCACCGGCCTGGGCTTGTCGGTGTCCTATAGCATCGTCGAGAAGCACGGCGGCAAGATCGACGTGAAGACCGAGCTGGGCCGTGGCACCACTTTCCGGGTATGGCTGCCGGTGAAGCCGGAGGGGATGGAGGAGGCGAAGCGATGAACGATGTACCGTCCCGACTGCTGTTCGTCGACGACGAAGCCAATATTCTCTCGGCCCTGAAGCGCCTGTTCCGGCCCCTGGGCTACGTTATCTACACCGCCGAGAGCGGGGAGGCAGGGCTGGAGGTGCTGGCGCGGGAGCCCATCGACCTGGTGGTGTCCGACATGCGCATGCCCGCCATGAGCGGTGCCGAATTCCTGGAAAAAGTCCGGCAGCGCTGGCCCGACGCGGTGCGCATCCTGCTCACCGGCTACGCCGATGTCGCTTCCACCATCGCCGCCATCAACCGGGGGGAAATCTACCGCTACATCTCCAAGCCCTGGGACGACAACGACGTGGTGCTGGTGGTGCGCCAGGCCCTGGAGCGCAAGTTCCTGGAACAGGAAAAGCGCCGCCTGGAAGCGCTGACCCGGCGCCAGAACGAGGAACTGAAGGACCTCAACGCCCACCTGGAAGAGAAGGTCAAGGCCCGCACCGAGGAACTGCGCCAGGCCCTGACATCCCTGGAGCAGGCCCACGAGCAGTTGAAGAAAGGCTATCTCACCTCCATCCAGGTGTTCGCCAACCTGATGGAAATGCGGGAAGGCACCATGGCCGGCCATGCCAGGCGGGTGGCGGAAACGGCCCACATGCTGGCGCGGAAGATGGGGTTCACCGCGACCGAGGCCCAGGACGTGATGGTGGCCGGCCTGCTGCACGACATCGGCAAGATCGGCCTGCCCGACTATCTCATCGGCAAGCCCTTCCCCACCCTGACCCACGAGGAGCGCACCGCCGTGGCCAAGCACCCGGCCAAGGGGTCGGCCGCCCTGATGGCCCTTGAGCAGCTCAAGGGTGCCGCCAAAATCATCCGCGGCCACCACGAGCGCTACGATGGGCTGGGTTTCCCGGAAGGGCAGTCGGGACTCGCCATTCCCCTCGGCGCACGCATCCTGGCCCTGGCCAACGACTACGACAACCTGCTTTCCGGCTATCTCACCGCCAGGACGATGAACAAGCGGGAGGCCCTGGATTTCGTCATCGAGGCACGGGGCAAGCGCTACGACCCCACGGTGGTGGACGCCTTCGTCGAGGCCGTGAGCAAGCAGGTGGAAGCGGCCCAGGTGGTGGCCGAAGCCACCTTCACCTCCAACCACCTGCGCCCCGGCATGGTGCTGACCCGGGACGTGGCGAGCCGGGACGGCCTGCTGCTCCTGGCCAAGGGCCACGTGCTGGAGGACAGCCTCATCGAGCAGCTGTGCAGTTTCGAAAAGGCGGACGGCAAGACCCTGGTGGTCCACGTCCGCGCCGACAGCGTGGGAAGGTAGCCGCGTGTATCGAGTGCTGCTGGTGGACGACGAGGAGTACGTGCTCAACGCCCTGCGGCGGGAGCTGCTGTCCAAGCCGGACATCGGCCACGACGGCCTGGAGATCGAGGCCTTCACCTCCCCGGTCCGCGCCCTGGAGCGGGCCCGGGAGCCGGAGGGCTATTTCGACATCGCCATCGTGGACTACGCCATGCCTGCCGTGGACGGCGTGGCGTTCTTCACCGAGTTCCGCAAAATCCAGCCCGACGCGGCGCGCATCCTGCTCACCGCCCAGGCCGGCGTTGAAGGGGCCATCGGCGCCATCAACCAGGCCCGGGTGGACGGCCTGGTGACCAAGCCGTGGCACGAGTACGACCTCAAGGGGCGCATCGCCCTGGCCATCCACCAGCGGGAGCTGGAGCGGGAAAACCGCCGCCGGGCGGACACGCTGCGCAGCCAGCCGGAATTCGCCGAGGCCCTGACCCGGCGGCGGGAAACCTACCGCCTGATGCTGGTGGACGACGACGAAAAGGTGCTCCGCGCCCTGGAGCGGGAATTGTCGGAGGGGGGCGCGGCGACGGCAGGGCACCGGCCCCTGTTTTCCATCGTGAGCTACGCTTTCCCCATGGAGGCCCTGTATGCGGCGGAGAAGCATGCCCCCGACCTGGTGATCGCCGACTATTCCATGCCCCTGATGAACGGCGTGATGTTCTTCCACCGCTTGCGTCAGCTTTGCCCCGATACCGTGCGCATTCTCCTTTCAGGCCGGGCGGATATCGGCGTGCTGGCGGATGCCATTAACATCGCGGGGGTGTACCATTTCATCGGCAAGCCCTGGGAGGCGGCGGAGCTCAAGACCGCCATGGCCCAGGCCCTGGTCTACCACGACGTTTTGTCGGAGACCCGCCTCCTGGCCCAACTGCTGGAGCGGGAGGGGGGCGGTCAGGAAGGCATGACAAGGGGATGACATGAACCGCATTTTGCTGGTGGACGACGAAGCCAACATCCTGGCCGCCCTGCGGCGGGAGATCATGGCCTGGGGGGGCGGCGGGGAGGTCGAGGTTCAGGCCTACACCTCGCCCAAGGAAGCCCTGGAATGGGCCAAGATCGTGGCCTACGACTTGGTGATTTCCGACTACAAGATGCCGGAAATGGACGGCGTGGCCTTCCTCAAGGCCTTCCGCGATCTGCAGCCCGACGCCATGCGCCTGATCCTGAGCGGCCAGGCCGACCGGGAAGCCCTGGTGGAGGCCATCAACCAGACCCGCATCTACCGTTTCATCGGCAAGCCCTGGAACGAAACCGAACTGGCCGGCGCCATCGCCCAGGCCCTGGCCTACCGCCGGGTGGCGCTGGAACACCGCCGCCTGGCGGAAGCCTGCCGGGCGAGGTTCGGCGACGCCGTGGCCCTGGACCGGGACGGGGGCCATTACCAGGTGCTGCTGGTGGACGACGACCCCAACGTGCTCAGCGCCGTATGGCGGGAACTGTCCCACCAGAGCCGCTTCCAGGGCTTGTATACGGCCCTGCGCCACGAGGCGAACCCGGATTTCTCCCTCCGGGACCACGCCTTCCATTTCACCGTGGACACCAGCACCTCCCCCGCCGAGGCCCTGGAAAAGGCCGGCAAGGTGGCCTACGATTTGGTGATCGCCGACTACCGCATGCCGGGCATGGACGGCATCCGTTTCCTCGAGGCTTTCCGCCGGACCCTGCCGGATGCCGCCCGCATCCTGCTTTCCGGCTTCGCCGACATGAAGGTGCTGATCGAAGCCGTCAACCGGGCCGAAATTTTCAGCTTCGTCGGCAAGCCGTGGAACGAGTACGACCTGAAAAGCGCCGTCACCCAGGCCATCGCCTACCGCAACCTGCTGCTGGAGAACCGGCGCCTGGCCGAGATGCTGGGCGAGGCGGCGGGGCGGCCAGTAGGCCCATAAGGAGGCAGCATGTTCAAGGAATTCAGGGAATTCGCCGTCAAGGGCAACGTGGTGGACATGGCGGTGGGCATCATCATCGGCGCCGCTTTCGGCGCCATCGTCAAATCCCTGGTGGACGACGTCGTCATGCCCCCCGTGGGGCTGATCCTGGGCAACGTGGATTTCTCCAATCTCTATTGGTTGCTGAAAGACGGTGCGGCGGCCGGCCCCTACGCCTCCCTGGCGGAGGCGAAAAAGGCGGGGGCGGTGACCCTCAACTACGGCCTGTTCGCCAACGCCGTGGTGAGCTTTCTCATTGTCACCTTTGCCGTGTTCCTGCTGGTGCGGGGCATCAACCGCCTGCGGCGTGAGCAGGAAAGCGCGCCGGCGGCGGAGCCGGCCACCAAGGAATGCCCCTACTGCTGCTCCGCCGTGCCCCTCAAGGCCACCCGCTGCCCCCACTGCACCTCGGAACTCTAAGCGTCGACCCTCCGGAGGTGGGACGTAGGTCGGGCATACATGCCCGACGTTCACTGGTGCCGGTTGTCGGGCATATATGCCCGACCTACGCTAGGATTTTCCGCGCCAATTCGTCCATCGCCTCCTCGCTCACCTCCTCCACCGCCAGGGCCGGCGTCTCCTCCAGCCGGGGGTAGTGCTGCAAGGTGGAGCGGCGGTAGGCCGGGTCGTAGTGGTCCACCAGCAGCTCGGCCACCAGGGTGTCCCAGTCGCCGCTGCGGGTCATTTCCTTCCAGCGGTCGATGCGTTCGTGGCCGTGCAGCTTGGTGAGGAAGTCCAGCTTGGCGCACAGGGTTTCGGGCTGTTCCAGGTAGTGCTGGTAATCCTGCTTCAGGTAGGCCACCCGGGCCGCCGTCGGGGCTTCCAGCTGGAGGCAGGCGCTGGACCACATGGCGGTGAGCAGGGCGTCCGGGGCGCGCACGTTGCCGATCTTCTTGCTCTCCGCCTCCACGTACACCGGGCGGGCCGGGTCGAAGCGGCGCAGCCGGTCCCACAGCAGGCTTTCGAAATGCTTCTGCCCCGGCTGGGGGGTTTCGGGAAAGCTGCCCAGCACCGAGCCCCGGTGAACGGCCAGCGCCTCCAGGTCCAGGGCCTGGGCGCCCTGCCGCGCCAGGGCGCGCAGCAACTCGCTCTTGCCCGAGCCGGTGGCGCCGCAGATGACCCGGTAGGTGAAGCGGCCGGGGAGGGTTTGCAGCTCCTCCAGCACCAGCCGGCGGAAGGCCTTGTAGCCCCCTTCCAGCTGTTCGGCCTTCCAGCCCACGGCCTTGAGGATGGTGACCAGGGAGCCGCTGCGGTTGCCCCCCCGCCAGCAGTAGACCAGGGGCCGCCAAGTGCGGGGACGGTCCGCGAAGTGGCGCTCCAGGTGGTCGGCGATGTTGCGCGCCACCAGGGCCGCGCCCACCTTCTTGGCCTCGAAGGACGACACCTGCTTGTACAGGGTGCCCACCCGCACCCGCTCCTCGTCGTACAGCACGGGGAAGCTGGCGGCGCCGGGAATGTGGTCCTCGGCGTACTCCGCCGGAGTGCGGGCGTCGATGATCTCGTCGAACTCGCCCAGTTGTGATACGGTTGCGGCCATTTGAAACGCCTGAAAAAGAACCTTTAACCGCAAAGGACGCAAAGGGTCGCAAAGGAAAACCCTTCTTTGATTTCCTTCGCGTACCTTCGCGTCCTTTGCGGTAAAAAGAAGTTTGAGAAAAGGAAATTATACATGTCCATCAAACTGACCACCCTTTCCCATGGCGGCGGCTGCGGCTGCAAGATCGCCCCCGCCGTGCTGTCCGAAATTCTCGCCACCCTGCCCGCGGCCGGCGGCCTTTACCCGGACCTACTGGTGGGCACCGAGACCAGCGACGATGCGGCGGTGTACCGCCTCAACGACGAGCAGGCCATCGTCGCCACCACCGACTTCTTCATGCCCATCGTCGACGATCCGGTGGACTTCGGCCGCATCGCCGCCACCAACGCCATCTCCGACATCTACGCCATGGGCGGCAAGCCCATCCTGGCCCTGGCGGTGGTGGGCATGCCCATCGACAAGCTGCCGGTGGACGTGGTGCGGGACATTTTGAAAGGCGGCCAGGCGGTGTGCCTGGCGGCGGGCATCCCGGTGGCCGGCGGCCATTCCATCGACTCCCCGGAGCCCATCTACGGCCTGGCGGTGCTGGGCATCGTCCACCCGGACAAGGTGCGGCGCAACGATCAGGCGAAGGCCGGCGACGTGCTGATCCTGGGCAAGGGCGTCGGCATCGGCGTCTTCGCCGACGCCATGAAAAAGGGCAAGCTGCCCGAGGCCGGCTACAAGCGGCTGGTGGCCAGCACCACCCAGCTCAACACCCCGGGAACGGCCCTGGCCGACCTGCCCGAAGTCCACGCCATGACCGACGTCACCGGCTTCGGCGTCCTCGGCCACCTGCTGGAAATCTGCCGCGGCTCAAAGCTCGGCGCACGCATCGAATTCGCCAAACTGCCCGTCTTCCCCGAAGCCCTGGACCTGGCCCAGCAAGGCTTCGCCCCCGGCGCCGCCGGCCGCAACTGGGCCAGCTACGGCCAGGAAGTGGTGCTGCCCGAGGGCATGGAACTGTGGCAGCGCAACCTCCTCACCGACCCCCAGACCAGCGGCGGCCTGCTGGTGGCCTGCGACAAGTCGGCGGCGGATCGGGTGCTGGAAGTGTTCCGCAACGAAGGCTTCGGTTTTGCGACGGTGATCGGGGAGATGGTCGAGGGCGAGGTGAGGGTGACGGTGTTGTAATCCCCTCCCCATCCTCGTTGGGTCCCCGCCCTTTCAGGGCGACCCAAACGGGAACGAGGGGAGGGCTAGGGTGGGGGTGAAAGGGGTGAACCTCGGAGATGTTCGAAGCATCACCCCCATCCCAGCCTTCCCCCGTCAAGGGGGAAGGGGTGTCCGGTGCCTGCTGGCACCGACGCTCGTGTTTCCCGGTGCTGCGGATTGTCGGGCACGTGTGCCCGACCTACGTTTGCTCGCCCGTCCCTCTTGACCGTAAGATTAGAGCGCATTGATGATGACCTCACTGCGAAATAACCGGGTGCGCACCGACCCAAAAGCGATGGCCTCAAGGCGACGAGAAGACTCCACTTCAGCGGCCAGTAGCGAGGCGAAAAAATCACTGAGTTCTTTTCCTTCGAGGCCGGAAACGGTGGCGCAAAAATCAAGAGATTCGTTATGCGTGAACAGGCGGCCAGGTACTGCTGTTTCGCTTGAAGCAACGATGCCATAGCGAAGATATGGATAGACTTGTTTGTGTTTTGTAGCCTTCGCGCTGTAAGTGAGAACATCGTGAGTGGTGATGCGAGTTTTGAACTCCATGACCACACGGGGGATAGAGACCTCTTCGCTCTTCTTCTCAAAAATGCAAAGGTCTGTCTGGAACGCGGAGTTACCGCGAGACGGACGTTTAACATTTACGGTGAGCGACAGTTGGTTGTCCACGGTGACTTGGTACAGCAAGGCAGCACCACGCTGAACGAACAAAGGTGACGGAAGAATTTTCTCCGCAACTTTTTGTGCAACTTCGACAAATGCGCTTTCAGTGGCCATAGGGTTTGCGCTCTAACGTTTCAAAGTTGAGCGTCAGAGCCGCGTAGCGGCGAGTGTACGCTCGAACGGAGCGTTAGGCGCAGATGGCCGTGCATAAGACTCGCTAGTCCAAAATGCATTTCCCCTCCCTGCCGCGTTCGTGGCATTAGCCCAAAAATCCAAAATTGCCTCCGTTTAATGCAGGAAAGCGCGAAGCGTAGTCGTCGCTGTTCGCATCAACGACGTCAGTTATGCGACAGCGCGAACTTACGCTTCGCTCAATACCATATTTTTAACTTGTTGTAAATGCTGCAATTTCTGTTCCGGTGTGCAATGAAACATCGGGAGGAGGTTTTACTTTGCTATAGCTACCGGTCGTGGCGCACGGCTATCTGAGCTTAACGTGATATAGGCTTACGAGCAATTTCCAACTTCAGCCAGAGCCCCCGCAATTCAGGCGAATCTGCCCGCATTACCTTCCCCCAAACTCCTGAATCAGCGTCTTCACCCCCCCGCCTTTCGCCACCGCCAAAGGCGTGGAACCGGCGGCGTTGCGCTGGTTGAAGTTGGCGCCCCGGTCCAGCAGCAGCTTGGCGGACGTGTAGTGGCCGCCCTTGGCGGCCAGGTGGAGGGGGGTGTCGCCGGCGTTGTTGCGGGCGTCGATGGCGGCGCCGGAGGACAGCAGCAGCCTTTCCGCCCCCAGCTGCCCCAGGCGGGCGGCTTCGTGCAGGGGGGTGTTGCCGGCCTTGTTGCGGACGTTGACCGGGGCGCCCTTGGCCAGCAGCAGCCGCATCACGTTTTCCCGCCCGTTGCCCGCCGCCAGGTGCAGGGCGGTGGCGTTGTTGGCGTCGGTCTGGAACGGGTCGGCGCCGGCGTCCAGCAGGGCGGCCACCTGGTTGCTCTCGCCGTGGGTGGCGGCGTAGAGCAGGGGGCTGGCCCCCTCGTGGGTCTGGGCGTTGGGGTCGGCGCCCCGTTCCAGCAGCAGCAGGAGGGCGGCGTCCTGGCCGTTCTTCGCCGCCGCCAGCAGGGGCGTGACGCCGCTGCGGTTGCGGGGGCTCACGTCCGCGCCCTTGTCCAGCAGCATTTTCATCACCCCTTCGTGGCCGTTCATGGCCGCTTCGATCAGGGGGGCGTTGCCCAGGTTGTCGCGGATGTTGAGGTTGGCGCCCTTTTCCATCAGCAGCTTGACCGTGGCGGCATGGCCGCCGTTGGCGGCGGTGTGCAGGGGGGAGTTGCCCTGGCGGTCCCGGGTGTTGGCGTCGGCGCCCTTGTCCAGCAGCAGCCTGAGCAGGGCTTCGTTGCCGGCGGAGGCGGCCAGGTAGAGGGGGCTGGCGCCGTTCTGGTTGCGGGCGTTGATGTCCGCCTTCTTTTCCAGCAGCAGGGTGCTGAAGCCGACGTCGCCGTTGGCGGCGGCCCGGTGCAGGGGGCCCTCTCCCTTGCCGTTGGCCAGGTTCACGTCGGCGCCGGCGGCGATCAGGGTCTGGGCCAGGGCCAGATGGCCTCCGGCGGCGGCGAGGATCAGGGGGGTGTCGCCGTCCTTGTCCCCCAGGTTGACGTTGGCCTTGGCGGCCAGCGCCAGCTTGACCAGTTCCAGGTCGCCCTCGTTCACCGCCACGTGGAGCGGCGCGTCGCCGTCGCCGTTCTTGGCGTTGATGTCGGCGCCGGCGGCGAGCAGGGTTTTCACCATGTCCAGGCGGCGGCTGCGGATGGCCTCGATCAGGGGCGTGTCCCGGTTGGCCTGGAGCACGTTGATGTCGGCGCCGCTGGGCTTGAGCAGCTGCACCATGGCGGTGTAGCCCCGGGACAGGGCCACCGACAGGGCGGTTTCGCCCTTGGCGTTGGCCAGGGTGGGGCTGGCTTTCTTCTCCAGCAGCAGCTTGGCCAGGGCCTCGCCGTTGTTGCGCACCGCTTCAAGCAGGGCGGTGTCGCCGGCCTTGTTGGACAGGTTGGGGTCGGCGCTCTTGTCCAGCAGCAGTTGGGCCACGGCGGTGCTGTTCTTCCGCGCCGCCTCGATCAGGGGCGTGTCGCCCTGGGCGTCCCGGGCGTTGAGGTCCAGTTCGTTTTCCAGCAGGGGGGGAATTCCCACGGCGTCCCCCTTGCGCGCCAGTTCCAGCAGCAGGGCCTCGTTCTTGGCCTTTTCCTTCTGCTGCTGGATCTGGTAGGGAGTGGGCTTGGGGGTGACCCGGCGGGGCGTGATGCGCTTGGGCTTGTCCGGCTCCTGGGGCCGCAGCAGGATGGGGGCGGCGGCGGTGAGTCCCCCGGCCAGGAGCAGGGCCAGGGCGGCGAGCCATTTCGCGGTCTTCGAGGTGGGCAGGGTTTTCATAGGAATTTCAACGGAGTTTACCTGAAGGGCGTTTCACCGCAAAGGACGCGGAGGGCGCGGAGGAAATCCGGTCAAAGATTTTGAAGTTCCTCATGCGCCCTCCGCGTCCTCGGCGGTTCCTGGTTTTAAAGCAGCGGCTTCAGCACCTTCCATACGTTCTCCAGCAGCACCGGCTGGGCCTCGGCGGTGGGGTGCAGGCCGTCGGACTGGAACAGCCGCGGGTCGGCGGCGACGCCTTCGAGCAGGAAAGGGACCAGGGCCGCCCGGTGCTTGCGGGCCAGTTGGGGGTAGAGGTCGTGGAACTTTTGCGTATACTCCCTGCCGTAATTCGGTGGCAGCCGCATCCCCACCAGCACCACCTTGGAACGGGCGTCCCGGCAGGCTTTGAGGATGGCATCCAGGTTGTCCCGGGTGGCCGCGGCAGACAGGCCCCGCAGGCCGTCGTTGGCGCCCAGTTCCACGATCACCACCGCCGGCCGGTGCGCCTTCAGGGCCGGGCGGATGCGGTAGGCGCCCCCCCGGGTGGTTTCGCCGCTGAGGCTGGCGTTGACCACCCGCCAGCCGGGATTTTCCCGTTGCAGGCGGGCGTCCAGCAGGCTGACCCAGCCCTGCCGCAGGGGCAGGCCGTAGGCCGCCGACAGGCTGTCGCCGAACACCAGCACGGTCCGGTCGGCGAAGGCGGCGGACGAGAACAACAGCAATAAGAGAAAGAGAAGACGCATCATCATGCAGATCATATTGCAGGCCGCGGGTTTGACCAAGCAAGTCACCGATAACGAGGGGGAACCCCTGGTTATCCTCCAGGGCCTGGACTTTCTCGTCACCGCCGGGGAATCGGTGGCGGTGCTGGGGGCTTCCGGCTCCGGCAAGTCCACCCTCCTCGGCCTTTTGGCCGGCCTCGACACCCCTTCCTCCGGCAGCGTCCATGTGGACGGCAGGAGCCTGTTCGCCCTCGACGAGGATGGCCGGGCCGCCCTGCGGGGGCGGCTGGTGGGTTTCGTGTTCCAGTCCTTCCAGCTCCTGCCCGCCCTGACCGCCCTGGAGAACGTGATGCTGCCCCTGGAACTGCGGGGGGAGGCCGGCGCCCGGGCGTCCGCCGCCGCCGTGCTGGAGCGGGTAGGGCTGGCGGAGCGGACGGGCCACTATCCCGCCCAGCTTTCCGGCGGCGAGCAGCAGCGGGTGGCCATCGCCCGGGCCTTTGCCGCCAGCCCGAAACTGCTCTTCGCCGACGAGCCCACCGGCAACCTGGACACCGCCACCGGCGAGCGCATCATCGAGCTGCTGTTCGAGCTCAACCGGGAACGGGGCACCACCCTGGTGCTGGTGACCCACGATGAGCGCCTGGCGGCCCGTTGCGGGCGGCAGCTGGTGCTGGAAGACGGGCGGCTGCGGGAGCGGGGATGAAAATTCCGGCTTGGCTCCCCCTTTCCCTGCGCCTTCTCCTGCGGGAGTGGAAAGCGGGGGAGTTGCGGGTGCTGGCCGCGTCCCTGGTGGTGGCGGTGGGGGCGGTGACCACGGTGGGATTCTTCACCGACCGGGTGAAGGTGGCCCTGGACCGGGAGGCGAACCGGCTGCTGGCGGCGGACCTGGTGCTGGCGGCGGACCATCCGCTGCCCCAGGTCTACGTGGACGAGGCGGAGCGGCGGGGGCTGGCGGCAAGCCGGACCCTGACCTTCCCCAGCATGGTGCTCAAGGGCGAGAGCGGCCAGCTGGCCGAAATCAAGGCCGCGTCCCCGGGCTACCCCCTGCGCGGCACCCTGCGGCTGGAGGCCGACGGCGACGGCACCCGGGAGGCGGGGGGCATCCCCGAGCCGGGCACCGCCTGGGCGGAACGGCAGTTGCTGCAGCGCCTGGGCGCCCGGGTGGGGGAGGTGCTGGACGTGGGGGGGGCGCAGCTCCGGCTGGCGGCCATCGTGGCCCAGGAGCCGGATCGGGCGGGCAACCTGTTTTCCATCGCCCCCCGCCTGCTGCTCAACGCCGCTGACCTGCCCCGCACCGGCCTGATTCAGGAGGGCAGCCGTGTCCACTACCGCCTGCTGCTGGCGGGGGAGGACCGGGGGGTTGCCGCCTACCGGGCCTGGGCGGAAAAACGCCTGGAGCGGGGCGAACGCCTGGAAGGGGTGCGGGACGCCCGGCCGGAAATCCGTACCGCCCTGGAGCGGGCGCAGAAATTCCTCGGCCTGGCCTCCCTGGTGGCGGCCATTCTGGCCTCGGCGGCGGTGGCCCTGGCGGCCCGGCGCTACACCCGGCGCCACTGGGACGCCTGCGCCCTGCTGCGCACCCTGGGGGCGGGCCAGGACACGATCTTCCGCCTCTATCTGTTCCAGCTGCTGTTCCTGGGTCTGCTGGCCAGCCTTGCCGGCGCCGCCGTGGGTTTCGGCGCCCAGTGGCTGCTCGCCGGCTGGCTGGGAACCCTGGTGTCCGCTTCGTCCCTCCCCCTGCCCACGGCGCTGCCGGCGGTCCAGGGGGTGCTGATCGGCCTCGCTTTGCTGCTGGGGGTGGGGCTGCCGCCCCTGCTGCGCCTGAAGGAGGTGCCGGCCCTGCGGGTGCTGCGCCAGGAGCTGGGGGCGCCCACGGGGGGCGCCCTGGCGGGCCATGGCCTGGGGGTGGCGGTGCTGTCCGGCCTGCTGGTGTGGCAGGCGGGGGATGCCAAGCTGGGCCTCTACGTGCTGGCCGGCCTGGGAGGGGTGGCGCTGCTGGCGTCCCTGCTGGTGTTCGGCACGGTTCGGGTGGTGGGCCGCGACGGCAGCGGCGGCGCCCTGTGGCGCTACGGCCTGTCCAACATTCGGCGCCGGGCCGCTTCCAGCGTGTGGCAGGTGGCGGCCTTCGGCCTCGGGGTGATGGCGCTGCTGGTGCTGACCCTGGTGCGGGGGGATTTGCTGCGGGGGTGGGAGGCCACCCTGCCGCCGGACGCCCCCAACCGCTTCGTCATCAACATCCAGCCCGACCAGCAGGGGCCCCTGCGGGCCTTCTTCATCAGCCAGGGGCGGGAGGCGCCGCCCTTTTATCCCATGGTGCGGGGGCGCCTGCTGGCGGTCAACGGCAAGCCGCTGAACCCCGATTCCCTGGCCGACGAGCGGGCCAGGCGGCTGGCGGAGCGGGAATTCAACCTTTCCTGGACCGATGCGCTCCCCGCCGACAACCAGCTGACCGCCGGGCGCTGGCTCAAGGCCGGCGACGGCACCCTGTCGGTGGAGGAGGGCATCGCCAAGACCCTGGGCATCCGCCTCGGGGACACCCTGACCTACGGCGTGGCGGGGAGCGAATTCAGCGCCCGGGTGGCCAGCCTGCGTAAGGTGGACTGGGACTCCTTCCGGGTGAACTTCTTCGTCGTCGCCGCCCCCGGCCTGCTGGAAGACTACCCCGCCAGCTACATCACCGCCTTCCACCTGGCCCCCGGCGATGAGCGCCTGCTGGACCGCATGGTGAAGGCCTTTCCCAACTTCACCGTGATCGACGTGGCGGCGGTGATGGCGGAGGTGCGCCGGGTGATGGAGCGGGTGCGGATGGCGGTGGAATTCGTGTTCCTGTTCACCCTTCTCGCCGGGGTGGCGGTGCTGTACGCGGCGGTGGTGTCCACCCAGCACGAGCGCCGTTTCGAAGCGGCGATGCTGCGGGTGCTCGGAGCGAGCCGGCGCCAGATGCTGGCGGTGCAGCTGGCCGAGTTCGCCGCCATCGGTTTCCTGGCGGGGCTGGTCGCCGCCCTGGGGGCGTCGGTGGTGGGCTGGGCCTTGGCGGAAAAGGTGTTCCACCTGCCCTATGTGTTCAACCCCCGGCTGTGGGGGGTGGGGCTGCTTGCCGGGCTGGCGGGCGTGACGGCTGCCGGCTGGCTGGCCACCCGCCATATCGCCGCCAGGCCGCCCATGAGCGTGCTGCGTTCTCCGGGGGGGTAGTCCGGTTTTGCGGGGGCCGTTCCCCCCGGTTGGGAATCCCTGCTACCATCGGTTAAGAGAACCCGCTTCCGAGGGATTTGATGTCCGAGCCGCCCGCTTCCCCGTTGGTCGTGCTGCAACTGGTCGTGGACCGCCGCCAGTCGGTGGCGGCGTTGCTGTTGCGGCCGTTCCCGGATGACGTGCGCGGGTTGGCCTCGCTGCTCGCCGAGCCGGGACTGGCGGAGGCCCTGGGGCCTCTTCCCTTCCTGCTGAGCCTGCGGGATACGGGGCAGCTTGACCCGGAAAGCGCCGCCCTGCTGCCGGCGGGACGCATCGAACTGGTCCTTCCCCCCGCCTTCGCCGATTCCCCGGCCCTTGCGCCCCTGCGGGCAAAGGGATTCACGGTGTCGACCCAAGCCCTGTCCCTGGAGGTGGAGTCCCCCGCGCGCTTCGACCAGTTGAAACAGGGAGGCGCCCAGCGCTTCACCGGCAGCTGGTATCTTCAATCCGAGGAAAAAACGGAAGCGGGACACCCCGCCTCCCGGGTGCGGATGTTGCGCCTGCTGCAGCTGATCGCCGCCGATGCGGACACCGAGGAGCTGGAGGCGGTGTTCATGCAGGACCCGAACCTTTCCTACCAGCTGCTCAAGCTGGTCAATTCCGTGGCCATGGGCCTGGCGGTAAAGATCAGCAGTTTCCGCCACGCCATCACCATTCTCGGCCAGCGGCAATTGAAGCGCTGGCTGCAGCTGCTGATGTTCGTCCAGGGACAGGAGGGCGGACCCCTTTCGCCGCTGCTGGCCACCGCGGTGCTGCGCGCCCGGCTGCTGGAGCTGGCCAGCGCCGCCCTGGGGGCTTCCCGAAACAGGCAGGAACAGGCGTTCATGGTCGGCATGTTCTCGCTGCTGGGCCCGCTGCTCGGGGTCCCGCTGGAAAAGATCCTGCCTCCCCTCAATCTCGCCGACGAGGTTGTCGCGGCGCTGCTGCAACGCAAGGGGCAGCAAGGCCTTCTCCTTCGCATGGCCGAGCTCGCCGAGGGGGGAGGCGGCCCGCCGCTGGCACGGCTGCTGGAGGAGTTGGGCCTGTCCGCCGCCCAGTTTCACGGCGCCCTGTTCCAGGCTTCCCGCTGGATGCTGGATTCCACCCTCGAGGTGAGCGGTGGCTGAGGTGCGCGGCGATGGCCTCGCCGCCTGTCTGGCCTTGTGCCGTACGGCCAGGGGCCTGGAGGGAACGGCCCTGGCGGCCGCGTTGGATGAGCTCGAGGAGCGGCTGGCAACCCTGGACCGGGACGAGCAGCAGATTGCCCGGGCTCGGCGCGATGTGGAGGCGGAACGCCACTATCAGGCGCAAGTGCTGGAGCAGATCCAGGATTCCATCATCACCATGGACCTGGGGGGCTACATCACCAGCTGGAACAAGGGCGCCGAACAGATGTTCGGCTATACCGCGGCGGAGGCGGTCGGCCGCCATATCCTGTTCCTGTATGCGGACGAGGACGAGGACTTGCCCCAGTACGAAGCGTTTCTCGATCAGGGCGGGCGCGAGATGGAGGTGCGGCGGCGCAAGAAATCCGGCGAGGTGTTCTGGGCCAGCCTTTCCCTGTCGCTGATGCGCGATGAACAGGGGCACCCGGTGGGGCTGATCGGCTATCTGATAGACATCACCCAGCGCCTGGAGATCGACGAAAAGCTGCGCCTGCATGCGCGTATCATCGAGGACAGCGACCAGGGCGTCATCATCACCGATGCCAGCGACGTCATCGTCTCGGTCAACGCCGCCTTTACGCGAATCACCGGCTATCCGCCGGAGGAGGCCATCGGACGGACGCCCGACCTGCTTCGTTCCGGACGCCACGATGAGAACTTCCGCCAGCAGGTCCGTGGGGCGATGCACGGCGCCGGCCTGTGGCAGGGCGAGATATGGGGCAAGCGCAAGAACGGCGAACTCTATCCCCAGTGGGTGGCGGTCAGCGCCATCCGCAACCACCGGGGCGAGGTTACCCACTCCTTTTCGATTTTCTCCGACATCAGCGAGCGCAAGCGCAACGAAGAACGCATCCACCAGCTCGCCTATTACGACAGCCTGACCGGCCTGCCCAACCGGACGCTCCTCAACCGGCTGGTCGATCAGTCCTTGGCCGAGGCGTCGCGCACAGGCGGCTATGGCGCCCTGATGTTCATCGATCTGAACCGTTTCAAGTCGGCCAACGAAACCCTGGGCCACAAGGCGGGCGACGAGATATTGCGCGAAGTCGCCCGGCGCTTCCGGAGCGTTCTGCGGGATGAAGACGTGCTGGCGCGTGTGGGCAGCGACGAGTTCGTGGTCGCCCTGTTCGACATCGCCCGGCGCGAGCATGGGGCCATCGTCGCCCAGAAACTGCTGTCGGCGTTGGAAGCGCCCTTGTCCATCGGGGCGACTCAACTGCGCATCAGCGCCAGCATCGGCATTGCCGTCTACCCCGACGACGGCGCGGATACCCTGTCGCTGCTCCGCTTTGCCGACGTGGCCATGAACCTGGCGAAACAGTCCGAGCAGGACCGCTACATCTTCTACAGCGAGGAGATGAACCAGCGGGCCCTGGAGCGGATGAGCATTGAAACCGGCCTGCGCCGGGCGCTGGAGAAGGGCGAATTGCTGCTCCATTACCAGCCCAAGGTCAGCATGAAGGACGGGCGCATCGTCGGCGCCGAGGCGCTGATTCGCTGGCGGCATCCCGAGCAGGGCATGATGCCGCCCGGGCGTTTCATCCCGATTGCCGAGGAAACCGGGTTGATACTGGATATCGGCGCCTGGGTGCTGGAGGCGGCTTGCGCCCAGATCGCCGCCTGGCAGCGGGCCGGGCTGGCGATGCCGCCGGTGGCGGTGAACCTGTCCGCCGGGCAGTTCAATCCCGCCTTGCCCGGCCGGGTGCGGGAGGTGCTGGAACGCCATGGGGTTCCGCCGGGAAACGTCGAGCTGGAAATCACCGAAAGCATGCTGATGCACGGCGCCGAGGCGGTCATCACGGTGATGGAGGAACTGGTGGCCCTGGGGGTCACCCTCTCCCTGGACGACTTCGGCACCGGTTTTTCCAGCCTTTCCTACCTCAAGCGCTTCCCCATCCGCACCCTGAAAATCGACCGCTCATTCGTCATCGGAATTCCCGGCGACGCCGACGATTGCGCCATTGCCAGCGCGGTGATCAGCATGGCGCAGCAGCTTCAGCACAAGGTGGTCGCCGAGGGCGTGGAACAGATGGAGCAGCTGACGTTCCTGCGCGATCTGGGCTGCGACATGCTGCAGGGCTACCTGTTCTCTCCGCCGGTTCCCCCCGAGGAGTTCGAGGCCATGGTGCGCCAGGGCAAACGCCTCGAAGGTTGAGGGCGCACCGGAGGCGATGGAGGGCGGCTCAGCTCCAGTCCAGGTCGCAGCACAGCACCCGCATTTCGTCGCCGGCGGCGACCGAGACCGAGAGGGTGACGCACATTTTCGAGGTGGCGATGGACAGGTAGGGGTTGCTCACCTGGATCTGCCCCGGCTGGTTTATGGCCTGGCGGAAGTACTGGCGCCGCCCCCAGTTGGCGCCCTGGGCGTTGGACAGGGGGGTGAAGCGCAGGTCGAAGTGGGTGGTGGAGTGGAGGGAATCCAGGTTGTGGCCGATCTGCTGGCCTTCCGCGTCCAGCAGGTAGCAGCACTGGGTGCGGGGCTGGTGCAGGAAACCGGAGCAGGCTTCTCCCACCTCCAGGCCCGATTCCAGCCGCCCCAAGGCCTGGCGGAAGCCGGACAGGTAGGGGGCGAGGCGCTGGCGGTAGTCCTTGGCCTCGTCGGTGACGAAGTATTTGAACTTGTCGCACAGGCCGCCGAACAGGGGGGTGCAGGCGTCCGCGCCGATGCCGTTGCTGGCGGGGCGGGCGAAGTAGTAACCCTGGACGAAGTCGATGTCCGCGTCCATGGCGATGAGGGCTTCCTGTTCGGTTTCGATGCCTTCCATCAGGGCCAGGCTGCCTGCTTCGTGGATCAGGCTCACCAGGTTGGGCAGCACCCGCCGTACCCGGTTTCCCGCCGCCGCCTGGACGCTGATGGAGCGGTCGAGCTTGACGATGTGGGGCGAGATGCGCCAGATGCGCTCGAAGTTGGAGTGGCCGGCGCCGAAGTCGTCGATGGCCACCAGGCAGCCCAGGTCCTTGTAGTAGTCCACCGCCTCGGCCAGCAGGGCTTCGTCGTGGATCGCTTCCTCGACGATTTCCACCACGATGCGGTGGGCGGGGAAGCGATGGCGCTTCAGCAGTTCGGAGAAAAAGCTCCCGTATTGGCGACCATCCACCACCACCTTGGGGGTGAGGTTCATGAAGATCCAGCTGTCCTCTTCCGGCAGGGTGAGGAAGTTGTGCAGATGCACCGCCCGGCACAGGCGGTCGAGGAAGGTGGTTTCCCCGTCGTTTTCCGCCAGGCGGAAAACGTCCAGGGGCGGCACGGCCTTGCCGTCGGGGTCGAAGGCGCGCAGCAGGCCCTCGTAGCCCACCGGGCGGCGGTGGGCCAGGCTGAGGATGGGCTGAAAGGCGCTGGTCAGCGTGAGGTGCTTGAAGCTCCCGACGGCGCGGCCATCGGGGGCGATGCCGATGGCGGTGTCGATGCGCTCGATGTCGCAGCTGTGCAGCCGCTCTGTTTGCGGCGGGGGGAATGGCATAATACGTTTTTCGGCCCGAGGAAGACCCTAGAGAAAAGCGGCCCATTGTATCAATAAACCTCGCGTATGATGAAGTCATGAATTGGCTCGAACGAACCATCGAACGGCAGAAAACCTCCCTGGCCCTGCAATTGGAGGGGCCCATGACCGGGCTGGCGATGCTGTGCGCCCCGATATGGGGGGACAAGATCGCCCTGGACCGGCTGCTGGCCCTGGAACTGCCCTCCATTCCCCGCTGCGGCTTGCTCTACGCGGTGAACACCGAAGGGGTGCAGGTCAGCGCCACGGTGGTGGAAGGAAGCTGGGACGACCGGGCCTACGGCCAGAGCCTGGCGGAGCGCCCCTTCCTGGTGAGCGCCGTGCCCTGCAAGGGGTTTTTGCTGTCGGAGGCCTATATCAGCGAGTATTCCGGCCGGCCCAGCATCTGCGCGGTGCAGGCGGTGGCCGGAGCGAAAGGGATGCTGGGCTTCCTGGTGGCGGAATTCGACCTGCGGGATTTGCAGCTGCCGGAGCGCAAGACCGAGGAACGCCAGGAATGGCGCCAGATCAAGGGCGATCCGGCGATCCGCGAGACGGTGTTCCTGCAGCAGCGCATCCACAGCGCCATGGACCGGCGCATCGACGACGTGATCGCCATCATGGAGGAGCTGATGCGGGAGCGGGGCATCTTCCACGGCAAGCTGCACTTCTCCAGTTCCCGCGCCACCCTGTGGTCCTACGACGACCCTTACAGCTACCGCATCCACGTCCTGGACGAGATCATGGACCCCGCCGTGTGCCTGGCCTATCCCCGCCGCCCCTACCCGGAGCGGGCCACGGTGGCGCCGGAGAATATCCGCCCGGTGTTCGAGCAGCTGCGCCGCCTGCGGGAGGGGGACGAGGTGATCTACCTCCGCGCCGGCTCCCTCAACATCATCAACGGCATGGTGGGCCTCACTTTTTCCTGTGACGGCTCCCATTATTTGCCCGTGGACGAGTTTCTCGACAAGGGCAGCGATTTCTGGTTCGGCGCCGCCCTGGCCGGCCCGGACGCCAACAAGGAGTTAGCATGACCCAGATTCCCCTCACCCAGCAAAACCCCCACTACCAGCGCATCGGCGGCGAGGAGGGCATCCGCCGCCTGGTGGAGCGCTTCTACGAGTTGATGGACACCCTGCCGGAAGCCTACGGCATCCGCAAGTTGCACCCGGCGGACCTGTCCGGTGCCCGGGAAAAGCTGTTCATGTTCCTTTCCGGCTGGCTCGGCGGGCCCCAACTGTACACGGAGCAATTCGGCCACCCGCGCCTGCGCCAGAAGCACCTGCCGTTTCCCGTCGGGGAGGCGGAGCGGGACCAGTGGATGCTGTGCATGACCCGCGCCATGGAGGATGTGGGCCTGGAACCCCAGCTGCGGGCCGAACTCACCACCGCCCTGTTCAAGACCGCCGATTTCATGCGCAACAAGCAGGGTTAAAAGAACACTAACCCATGGACTTCGTCAGCCAGTTCGTCCTGCTGTTCACCGTCATCGACCCCATCGGCGTGGCGGCGGCGTTCTTCGCCCTCAGCACCGGGGCCGGTCCGGCCTTGCGGCGTTCCATGGCGATCCGCGGGGTGGCGCTGTCGGCGGGCATCCTGATTGCCTTCGGTATCGGCGGCGAGGCCCTGTTGCGGGCCATGGGCATCGGCATTCCCGCCTTCCGCATTGCCGGCGGCCTGCTGCTGTTGCTGCTGTCCATCGACATGATTCTTGCCTTCCGCTCCGGCATCCGCTCCACCACCAAGGACGAGGAACTGGAGGCGGAGCGCAAGAAGGACATCTCGGTTTTCCCCCTGGCCTTCCCCCTCATTGCCGGCCCCGGGGCGCTGACCACCGTGCTGCTGATGGCCTCCTCGGGCCAGGGCCTGCTGTCCCTGGCGAGCGCCTTCGCTGCCCTGGCCCTGGTGCTGGCCATGACCCTGACCTCCCTGCTGTTCGCCCCCCGCATCCTGGGGCTGCTGGGGGAGACCGGCATCAACGTGGTGAGCCGCCTGCTGGGGGTGATTCTTACCGCCCTGGCGGTGCAGTACATCCTGGACGGCCTGCGCCAGAGCCTGTTTAGCGGGAGCTGAGATGGAATTAATTCTTCCCGACTGGCCCGCCCCGGCCAAGGTCCGCGCCCTCTCCACCACCCGCAGCGGCGGCGTCAGCGCCGGCCCCTACGCCAGCCTCAACCTGGGGGACCATGTGGAGGACGACCCCGCCGCCGTGGCGGAGAACCGCGCCCGCCTCCGGAAGCACCTTCCCGCCGAGCCCCTGTGGCTGAAGCAGGTGCATTTGGCGGACGTGGCGGACGCCGATAGCGCTTCCGGCGTGCCCGAGGCCGACGCCTCGGTGGCGCGGGCTGCCGGAAAGGTGTGCGCCATCCTCACCGCCGACTGCCTGCCCCTGCTGCTGTGCGACAGGGCCGGTACCGTGGTGGCCGCGGCCCACGCCGGTTGGCGGGGGCTGGCCGGGGGAGTGATCGAGGCGGCGGTGGAGGCGATGAACGTTCCGCCAGGTGAAGTCCTGGCCTGGCTCGGCCCCGCCATCGGGCCCGCCGCTTTCGAGGTGGGGGGCGAGGTGCGGGACGCCTTCCTGGCCTTCGACCCGGCGGCGGAAGCCGCTTTCGTTGCCAGGGAAAACGGCAAGTGGCTGGCCGACATTTTTCTCCTGGCACGCCAGCGGCTGGGGAAAATCGGCATCACAGCCGTATACGGCGGCGGCGTGTGCACCTATTCCGACTCCGAACGCTTCTACTCCTACCGCCGCGACGGCGCCACCGGCCGCATGGCGTCCCTGGTCTGGCGGGAATAAAAAACGGCCGCCGAAGCGGCCGTCAAATGCCCATGGCGGGCGAGGGGGACTACTACTGCTTGAGGAAATCGATCACGATCTGGCCCGGATCCCGCTGTCGGTATTCGATTTTCACCCCATCGCCATAGCGCTGGGCCATCTGGTCCAGAAGCGGCAGGGGATCGTGGTCGTTGACGAAGCGCATGACCTCCCCCGGCATCAGGGCGTCCAGGGCACCGAAAATGGCGGCGTGGCGGAAGCGTTTGGCCACGCCCCGGGCGTCGAAGGGGTAGATCTGGTCCGGCAGGAGGTGGAGATGGGGACGGTTCATGGCGGGCTCCGGTGGTCAGGGGGATTTCCGACTATTCTAGTCGGCGATGGCGGAGGACGATTTGATGGGGATCAAGCTTTGGGCGGTAAGTTATAATTCGTCCTTACTCACGCACCGGGACGCCGCTTGAACCTTCTCGCCCTCGACACCTCCACCGAATACTGCTCCCTCGCCCTGTGGCTGGACGGGCAGGTGGCGTCGCGCCACGTGCTGGCCGGGCAGCGCCATTCGGAGATGGTCCTGGCCATGGTGGACGAGCTGCTGGCGGAAGGATGCGTGGGCCTGAAGAACCTGGACGGCATCGCCTTCGGCAGCGGCCCCGGTTCCTTCACCGGCCTGCGCATCGCCTGCGGCGTGGCCCAGGGCCTGGCCTTCGGCGCCGATCTGCCGGTGGCGGGGATTTCCACCCTGCTGGCCGTGGCCGAGGGCAGCGGGTCGGACAAGGTGGTGGCCTGCCTCGACGCCCGCATGGGAGAGGTCTACCACGGGGTCTACCGGCGCCTGGACGGCCATTGGGAGGAGCTTTCTCCCCCCGGCCTGTCCGCCCCGGCGGACGCTCCTCTGCCCGACGGCCCCGGCTGGACCGGTTGCGGCAGCGGCTTCGCCCAGTACGGCGAGGCCCTGGCTCTGCGCTATGGTCAAAGCCTGGCAGCGGTGCAGCCGGACCTGTTTCCCCGGGCCGAATTCATCGCCCGCCTGGCCGCGCCGGTATTCGAGCGGGGCCACGGGGTGCCGCCGGACGAGGCGCTGCCGGTGTACATCCGCGACAAGGTCGCCCTCAAAACTTGCGAGCGCGGGTGATGGCGGCGATTTACGACTTCTACGCCGGGCGCCAGCCGGAAATCATCCCCCTGGCCTTCCGCCCCATGGCGGTGGAGGACGTGGAGACGGTGATCGCCCTGGAGCGCGAAATCTACCCCTTCCCTTGGACCCCGGGCAATTTCCGCGACTCCATCCAGGCCAACAACAGCTGCTGGATCGCCGAGGCCGACGGCGAGACGGTGGGCTACGGCGTGATGCTGGTGGCGGTGGGGGAGGCCCATCTGCTCAACCTGGGCGTGGCCCGCCCCTGGCAGCGCAAGGGCCTGGGCCGCCGCGTCCTGCAATTCCTGATCCGCGCCGCCCGGGAACGGGGCGCCGAGATCATGTACCTGGAAGTGCGCCCCTCCAACACGCCGGCCCTGGCCTTGTACGAGGACATCGGCTTCACCCAGATCGCCAAGCGGCGCAACTACTACCCCGCCCACGACGGCCGCGAAGATGCCGTCATCATGACCCTGCCCCTATGAGCCGCCGCGACGCCTACCTCAAGGAAATGGGGCTGACGCCCCTGTGGACGAAGCGTGGTGTTGTAGCGCAGGCGACCCCGCCTGCATCCAACACCGAAGACATCGCCGCCATGGACTGGGAGCAGCTCCAGGCCGCCGTGGCCGCCTGCACCCGCTGCCCTTTGCACCAAAGCCGCACCCAGGGCGTGTTCGGCGTTGGCGACCCCAGCGCCGACTGGCTGATCGTGGGGGAGGCGCCGGGGGCCGATGAGGACGCCCAGGGCGAGCCCTTCGTCGGCCAGGCGGGCAAGCTGCTGGACAACATGCTGAAAAGCATCGGCTTGACGCGGGGCGACAAGGTCTACATCGCCAACGTGCTGAAAAGCCGCCCCCCCGGCAACCGCAACCCGGAACCGGAGGAAGTGGCGGCCTGCATGCCCTACCTCCAGCGCCAGATCAAGCTGATCCGCCCCAAGATCATCCTGGTCGTGGGCCGTTTCGCCGCCCAGGCCCTGCTGGGCACCGATGCCAGCATCGGCAGCCTGCGGGGGCAGGTGCACCGCTACCAGGGCATTCCGGTGATCGTTACCTACCACCCGGCCTATCTGCTGCGCACCCTGACGGAAAAAGCCAAGGCTTGGGAAGACCTTTGCCTGGCGCGGGAAACCTTCGCCGGGCTTGAGAAATAGGGTGTTTTCCCTATATTCATAATTCAATTTCTTGAACCGCAAAGGACGCGAAGGTACGCAAAGGAAAGATTAAGAATAGAATTTGATTTTCCTTCGCGTCCCTTTGCGTCCTTTGCGGTAAAAGATTTTTTTGGGAGATACCATGCGCACTCTGTTGACGATAATTGCCCTGTTGGCCGTCCTTTCCCTTTCCGGCTGCGGCTACAACGCCATGCAGGCCCAGGACGAGCAGATCAAGGCCGGCTGGGCCGAGGTGCTGAACCAGTACCAGCGCCGGGCCGACCTGGTGCCCAACCTGGTGAACGTGGTGAAGGGCTACGCCTCCCACGAGAAGGACGTGCTGACCCAGGTGACAGACGCCCGGGCCCGGGTGGGGTCCATCCAGGCCACGCCGGAACTGCTTAACGACGAGGCGGCCTTCGCCAAGTTCCAGCAGGCCCAGGCCCAGATGAGCAGCGCCCTGGCGCGCCTGCTGGCGGTGTCCGAGAATTACCCCCAGCTCAAGGCCGACGGCGTCTTCCGCGACCTTCAGGCCCAGCTGGAGGGCACCGAAAACCGCATCGCCGTGGCCCGCAACCGCTACATCAAGGCGGTGCAGGAGTACAACACCACGGTGCGCTCCTTCCCCTCCAATCTCACCGCCATGGCCTTCGGCTACCAGACCAAGCCCAGCTTCGCGGTGGAGGACGAGAAGGCGATTTCCGCGCCGCCCAAGGTGGACTTCGGCGCTCCGGCTGCCGCCGCCAAGTAAATGACCCGCTCCTGGCCCAGGCTGCTGCTGGTCGCCCTGGCCCTGGTGCTGGCGGCCGGGGCGCGGGCGGACGTCGCCGTCCCACCCCTCCAGGCCCGGGTCACCGACCTCACCGGCACCCTGTCCGCCGACCAAAAGACCCGCCTGGAAGACGAACTGAAGGCATTCGAGGCCAGGAAAGGCAGCCAGATCGCCGTCCTCCTGGTGCCCACCACCCAGCCCGAAGCCATCGAGCAGTATTCCATCCGCGTCGTGGAGCAGTGGAAGCTGGGGCGCAAGGGCGTGGACGACGGCGTGCTGCTGCTGGTGGCCAAGGAGGACCGCGCCTTGCGCATCGAGGTGGGCTACGGCCTGGAGGGGGTGATCCCCGACGCCGTGGCCAAGCGGGTGGTGGACGACATCATCGCGCCCTATTTCAAGCAGGGGGATTTCTACGGCGGCATCGAGGCTGGGGTGAACCGCTTGATCCGCTTGGTGGACGGGGAGCCCCTGCCGCCGCCGAAGCAAGCCGATTCCACCGATGCGTTTCTCGATGAGTACTTTCCGTTCATCTTCGTTGCCGTGCTTATCGGCGGCAGCCTGCTGCGGGTTTTTCTCGGATCGTTCTTCGGCGCGTCCGTCGCCGGGGGCATCACCGGGCTGGTGGGCTGGATCGCGTCCGGCTCCCTGGTTACCGGACTGGTGGCGGGGGTGGTGGTGTTCTTCTTCGTCCTCGCAGGGCTGGGCGGAGGGGGCGGTGGTTTTTCCCGCGGCGGAGGGGGCGGTTTCTCCGGCGGGGGCGGCGGTTTCGGCGGAGGAGGCGCGTCCGGCAGATGGTGATCGATATTCCACGCATCCTGAAACACAGCCTCACCCCCCGCTGGGTGGTGCGCCGGGTCTTCCCCGCCGCCGCCCTGAAAGCCATCGAGGCTGCGGTCCGGGAATCCGAGCTGTCCCACGAGGGGGAAATCCGCTTTGCCGTGGAAGGGGGGCTGGACCTTCCTGCCCTGCTGCGCGGCGTCACGCCCCGGGAGCGGGCGGTGGAACTGTTTTCCCGCCTGCGGGTGTGGGACACCGAGGGCAACAGCGGCGTGCTGATCTATGTGCTGCTGGCCGACCGGCAGGTGGAAATCGTCGCCGACCGGGGCATCCACGCCAAGGTGGGCGGCGAGGCGTGGGAGGCCATCTGCGGCCGCATGGAGCAGGCCTTCCGCGCGGGGCGCTTCGGGGAGGGGGTGGTGGCGGGCATCCGCGACATCGGCGCCCTGCTGACGGAACATTTCCCGGCCCAGGGCGCCAATCCCAACGAGTTGCCCGACCGGGCCGAGATTCTTTGAGGCTTTAGCGCCTACTGAAATAGGCGCTTAGTGGTGGCCGCTCTTGGCCGCGATACCCAGCAGGTTTTCCAGTTCTGCGCCGTGGTCCCGCATATTTCTGCGGTGCCAGCGCATCACCAGGTAGGTGAGGGTGGCGACGAAGGCGCCGAAAAGGACCACCACCGCTTCCACCGGCGCGTCCACTTCGATCAGCGTGGCATAGAGGCCCAGCATGATGAGAATGCTGGTGTTCTCGTTGAAGTTCTGCACCGCGATGGAGTGCCCCGCGCCCATGAGGATGTGGCCCCGGTGCTGGAGCAGGGCGTTCATGGGCACCACGAAGAAGCCGGACAGGGCGCCCACCACCACCATCAGCACCACGGCCAACAGCATATGGAGGGACATGCCCACCAGGTGGACCTTCATCTCGGGCAGGAAGGGGATGGCCACCAGCAGCATGCTCGCCAGCCCGAGGGCGATGCCGATGGGCAGCACCCGCACCGACTTGTCGATGGTGATCTTGCGTGCCGCCGCCACGGAGCCCAGGGCCACCCCCACGGCGACGATGCCCTGGAGGATGCTGGCCTTGGACAGGGGCAGGTGCAGGGCTTTTTCCGCCCACTTGATGACGATGAACTGGAGGGTGGCGCCGGCGCCCCAGAACAGGGTGGTGACGGCGAGGGAGATCTGGCCCAGCTTGTCGGTCCACAGGAGCTTCAGCACGTGGGCGAAGTCCCTGAGCAGATAGAGGGGGTTCTTCTTCAGGGGCTTGTGGTCCACCCCGGTGTCCGGGATGTGGAGGTTGAACAGGGCGGCGATCAGGTACAGCAGGGAGATGATGAGGATGGCCGCTTCCGCCGGGGTGTCGACGCCGGTGTCGATGAAGGGCAGGTTCCAGCCCAGCAGGGATGCGCTCACCCGGTCGCTGATCAGCATGCCGCCCAACACCGTGCCGAGGATGATGGCGGCCACGGTGAGGCCCTCGATCCAGCCGTTGGCCACCACCAGCTGCTTGGGGGGCAGCAGTTCGGTGAGGATGCCGTATTTCGCCGGGGAATAGGCCGCCGCGCCCAGGCCCACCACGGCGTAGGCGAACAGGGGGTAGACGTAGGACGGCGCCCCCAGTATCGCCAAGCCGGGAAAGGCGGACAGCAGCAGGAGCAGGCTGCCCGAAACCTTGATGCCGTTGCTGATGAACATCACCCGCCCCTTGGGCATGGAGTCGGCAAAGGCGCCGACGAAGGCCGCCAGCAGCACGTAGGACACGGTGAAATAGAACTTGAGCTGGGGCTCGTACTGGGCCGGTGCATGAATGTCCCGCAGCAGGGCGATGGCGGCGATCAGCAGGGCATTGTCGGCCAGGGCGGAAAAGAACTGCGCCGCCAGGATAATGTAGAAACCGCGATTCATTCGGGGCCGCTGGTTATTGGGCAGGGGGGAGTTATATCACGAATGGGCCGGCGAGTCATGCCGCGCCGTTCAAGGCGTGGCGGGGCGGCGGGGCTACCTTTGGGCGGGAAAATATGTTTGAATAGCAGGATTTTCTTTGGCAAGTCCTGCGCCTGGCATCCTTCCCCTTTCTTGCCGCAACCCGGGGCAAGAAACCGGCTGGAATGAGGCGCTTACATGGGGGGCACGAAGTATGGCCGACCGCCGATTACAGGTTTTCTACACCGTAGCCAAGCAGTTGAGTTTCACCAAGGCTTCGGAACTGCTGTTCATGACTCAGCCGGCGGTGACGTTCCAGGTCAAGCAGCTGGAGGAGCATTTCAACACCCGGCTGTTCGAGCGCAACCACAGCAAGATTTCCCTCACTCCGGCGGGGGAGCTGGCCCTGGAATACGCCGAGCGCATCCTGAACCTCAGCACCGAGATGGAGACCCGCCTGTCCGAGATGACCGGCCAGGTCAGCGGCACCCTGCTGCTGGGCGCCAGCACCACCATCGCCGACTATCTGCTGCCGCGCATCCTGGGGGAGTTCAAGACCCTCTATCCCAAGGTCCACGCCAAGCTGATGGTAGCCAACTCCGAAAACATCGTCGCCAAGGTGGCGGAACACGCCTTGGACGTGGGGCTGATCGAGGGTTCGTCCCACCATCCCCAGCTCCATTTCGAGGTGTGCTGCAACGACGAACTGGTGATGATCTGCCCCGTGGGCCATCCCCTCGCCGAGCAGACCGCCATCACCCCGGAACAGCTGGTGGGCCAGCCCTACATCACCCGGGAGGCGGGCTCCGGCACCCGGGAGGTGGTGGACGAATACCTGCGCAACGCCGGGCTGACCACCGACGACCTCAATATCGTGATGGAATTGGGCAGCCCGGAAGCGATCAAGGGTGCGGTGGAAGCCGGCATGGGCATCGCCGTGATGTCCCTGGCCACGGTGACCAAGGAACTCAAGATCGACGACCTGGTGGCCATCCCCCTGCAGCCGCGCCTGATCCGTCCCCTGTCCCTGGTCTACGCCCCGGGCAAGTTCCGCTCCCGCCTGTTGCAGACCTTCCTCGACTTCATGGCCGAGTCCATGGCCCGGGTTCCCTCCCAGATCTCCTGAGGAAAGCGTTCATGGCGGTGTGGTCCGCTTACGGGGGTGTCGTTCCCTACCTGACCAAGGACGGCTCCGAGGTGCGGGAACTGATGCACCCGACGGTGCACGGCAACCGCCACCAGAGTCTGGCCGAGGCCCGGGTGCCGCCCGGCGGAACCACCCTGTTGCACCGCCACCGGACCAGCGAGGAGCTATACTCCGTCCTGGACGGGGAGGGGGTAATGACCCTGGGGGACGAAAGCTTCCCGGTGGCGGCGGGGGATACGGTGTGCATCCCGCCGGGCACTCCCCACCGGATCGAGAATACCGGCGCCGGAACGCTCAAAATCCTGTGCTGCTGCGCCCCGGCCTATTCCCACGACGACACCGAATTGTTGAGCTAGAACGACGATGATGAAAACCAGCGACAACGGCCCCCAGTCCTTCAAACTCATGGGCACCGGCGCCAAGTTCCAGGAGGAGCTGTGCTCCATGCTGGAGGAGACCTGGATGTTCAGCGGCTTCGAGTGGCGGGACATCGAAGCCGTGGCGAAATACGTCCAGGCCTACGAGGCGAAGGAGAAAAGCGCGCTGTTCCGGGAAGGGGACCCGGGCACCTTCATGGTCCTGATCGTGGAAGGCAACGTGGGCATCTTCAAGGAGGACAGCAACCGGGAGGAGAAATGCGTCGCCCTGGTGGGCCACGGCAAGACCCTGGGGGAAATGGCCATCATCGACGGCGAACCCCGCTCCGCCACCTGCATCACCGCCACCCCCGCCAAGCTGATCATCCTCACCAAGGACAACTTCGGCCGCATCCTCAACGACCACCCCGCCCTGGGGGTGAAAATCGTGATGAAAATCGCACGGCTCCTGTCCCAGCGGCTGCGCAAGACCAGCGGCTTGCTGGTGGATTATCTGGAAAACTGATTCAGTCATCTCCCTCCCCCTGGCAGGGGGAAGGACCGCTCCCGAGCCGCCTTGGGCCGCCCATTGTTTTATCGGTGCCTTCTTCTGGCGGCCTCCCGGCCGTGAAAGCGAACAGCGGCTAATCGTGGGTCGAAGCCCGCTCCCACACCCAGGGCCTCAAATAAACAGGCACACGTCCGCCTTCTTCGCCTCCGCCAGATAGCTGGTGGCGCCGATCCACTCCGCGATTTCCGGGATGAACTCGTCCTGGTCATAGTTGAACAGGTCCACCGTCATCTGGCAGGCCACCAGCCGCACCTCCGATTCGACGCAGATGTCCCGCAGTTCCTTGATGCTGGCCACGCCCTTGGACTTCACCGTCTGCTCCATCATGGTGGTGGCGAAGCTCTCGAAGCCGGGCAGGTTGCCGGCCACCAGATTGGGGATGGGCATATTGATGCGCTGTAGCCATTCCGGGCCGAAGGGCATTTTCATCGGCATGGCCGGGTTGCCCAGGGGCGACACCTTGATGTGCAGGTCTTTCTTCAACAGTTCCAGGCCGTAGAAGGTGAAGAAGATGGAGGTGTCCCAGCCCAGGGCGGCGGCGGTGGAGGCCAGGATGAAGGGCGGGTAGGCCATGTCCATGGTGCCCTTGGTGGCGATGATGGCCAGGGACGGGACCTTGGCCGCCTCCCGTTCCGCCAGCTTCGCGTCCAGGCGTTGGTCGAACCAGGCCTCCAGGCCGGCCAGGTCGGTGGGCATGGCCTGGGGCTGGCTGTCCACGGAGTGCAGTTTGGCGACGTTCATGGCGCTCTCCTCAGGCTTTGCGGATGACGAATTCGTAATCGTCGCCGCTCTGCTGGGAGGACAGCAGCGTGTTGCCGGTCTGGGCGCAGAAGGAGGCCATGTCCTTGAGGGAGCCGGGGTCGGTGGCCACCACCTTCAGGACGTCGCCGGATTGCAGGGCGCTCAGGGTCTTCTTGGTGCGCAGGATGGGCAGGGGGCAGTTGAGGCCGCGGGTGTCGAGGGCTTGATTCGCTTCCATGGTGATTCTCCTTTCAGGTTGTGCGGCCGGGCCGCCTTAGATGACCGGTCGGTCAAGTTAGGGTTCCAAAAAAAGCCCCGGTGGGGCGCTTGCTCGAAAAACGGTTGTCAGTGGCTCAATTCGATCCGCAGCGTCTTGATGGCCGGCCCCAGGATCAGGATCACCTCCGGGTTGTTGCGGGCCTTGGCCAGCAGGATGACGCCCTCCAGGTAGGCCAGCATGGCCGTGGCCGTGGCCTCGGTGTCCATCGCCGCCAGGGCGTCGGTCTGCACCGCCTCGTCGAGGGTGGCGCGGAACTTGTCCCGTGCCTTGTCGAATACGGCGTTGAGCCGGGCCCGCATCACGTCGTCCCGGGTGCTCATCTCCAGCGCCAAGTTGCCGAACAGGCAGCCCGGCATGCGGCCCTCCACGTCACTGGCCGACTTCTGCCAGTAATAGGCGGCGTCGATCATGTAATCCAGCCGTTCCACCGGCGGCAGGTTCTGGTCGAAAGCCTCGGCCACGAAGCCGTGGGCCCAGTCGTCCGCCATGTCGTCGATCACCGCCAGAGCCAGGTCCCGCTTGGACGGGAAGAAATGATAGAAGCTGCCCTTCTGCACCTTGGCCCCCTCGCAAATCTCCTGAATGCCCACGTCCGCATAGCTGCGGCTGTGGAACATGTCGCGGGCGGTGGCGAGGATGCGGCTGCGGGTGTCGGTATCGGCGTTCATGAACTGCATAATACTAGACCGGTCGGTCAAGTCAAGGGGCGGGTGAAAGTTGGGGGGGGCAGGGAAGAAGTATCAGCAGCTGAGTTGTGTCAGAGGTGCCGATAGATAGTTTCCCTCCGTGTTATTATTTTTGCGATTGACCGATATAGCCCGGTTGTGGAATCAATCGGGTAATAGGGAAGGGAGGGGGGCGTGCCAACGCTAATGGTGTTAGTTGATTATGACAATGTCGAATCCAGCCATACAAGAGCTGGGCCAGTCAACTTAGCAAAAATGCTTGTGATGCTTGTCCCCCGCTCAGTTCTCGCCAACCATGATGGTGTTACCGTTCGTTTATATGGCGGCTGGCGATCTCAGGCAACGTTGACTACAAGTGCGCAGAGACTCATCCCAAATATACGGGCGACATCCCCTAGCATCGTCTCTTTTTCCCACGAGGGAGCTACCAGGAACTTGCGTCTTACTGTGGAGCTTGCCGACAAACCTATTGGAGCAAGTGTTCCACTAGAGGAAACTCTTGTCAGAGACAGGGGATTGCGCAAGTTTCGAGCACGTTCAACCCCTTTGCCGGGATGCGTAAATTCGGTTTCATGCGGATTTGGACACTTAGGTGTTTTAACACACGCTTCTGTTTGTGGAACCTCTGGATGCACAGCCAAGCTGGGGGATGTATTTGTTCGTGATGAGCAGAAAATGGTCGACACCTTGATTGTCGCAGACATTGCGCACCAAGCACTTGTGGCGAGAGCAACAGATATCGTTGTTGTTTCATCAGATACGGATATGTGGCCAGGCGTTCTATTGGCACTTCGCGCGGGCTGTTCAGTGATTCATATTCATACAAAACATGGCTGGCGGACTCAGCGACACCTTTTGAACACTATTGGTGGTCAATTGGCTCATACTTACCACCAGCAAAGCGTCTAGGAGCGTCAAATGGACATCAGTGAATTCAAACGCGTCCTCACCACATTTGCGGATGAGCCTTCAGATGTCGATGTACGCCTCGGCAAGGTCGTTGCACAAATTCGGGACGACATCATTGACGTTTCCATCAAGTATTCAGATACACCTGACCGGCAATTGTTGATTATTGAAAATGATCAGCCATACCCAGTGCGGACATGGCTGCTTACCCGTGTGGCCCGGTTGCCCCAACTAGCAGATCGAATCATCGCTAGCACGAATGTCACTCCCGAAGTGGCATCTAAATCCCCGTTTGTCGTGCCGTCCGGGGTGCTTTCTCCTGACCTTTCTTCAACAAATCAGCTGGATGACGTGTCTATCGAAGATACTGTGACAGCGCTCCTGGACAAGGCTACAACCCCGTTGCCTGGTGCGACATCCGTGCTCTATATCACATCGGATGCTGGTGAAGGAAAAACAACCATCATTAACCAAGCGGCTCGTCTGCAAGCCGTCCGGTACAAAGAAAAAAAAGCAGCGTCATTGGTGGTTCCCATACCCCTAGGCGGAAGGGCGTTTCTAACTTTTGACGACGCAGTGATTGCCGCGCTTGTTAACAAGCTACGCTTTAACTATCTATATTTCGATGCCTTCATGCAACTTGTACGAATGGGGGCTATTGTGCCGGCATTCGATGGCTACGAAGAAATGCTTGTTGAGGGATCGAAGAACGAAGCCGTGTCAGCGCTCGGTAATCTTGTTCAGACGTTAGATTCATCTGGAACTGTCTTCATCGCTGCTCGGAAGGCTTTCTTTGAGTACCTCAGTTTTAAGACACAGGCTAAGCTGCTTGACGCTATTGGAGATCGTTCTGCTTCCTTTTCTCGTCTCGCAATATCTCGTTGGGACAAAAGTCAGTTCTGCGAATATGGGCGCCAGAGAAAAATCGACAATCCGGAAGGCATTTATGAGATGGTTGCCACCAGGTTGGGATCTGAGCACCCATTGTTAACAAGGGCTGTTCTGGTACGCCGTCTCTTCGATGTCGCCGCAGAGCAAGGGGACTGTGCGGAATTGGCGCAACTGCTGGGTAGCAATCCACACGACTACTTTTATACGTTTGTCGATGCGATTGTGAAGCGTGAAGCATCAGAGAAGTGGTTGTCCAGAGTTACAGGAGAAGTAATGGAGCCACTTCTTGAGATTGCAGAGCACCATGAATTATTATCGCTTATTGCCCTAGAGATGTGGCAATCATCGGCGTCTTCACTGAGATATGATGTTATTGACGTTCTTGTCGATATATTTGCAGACGGCCGAAAAAAAAGCTCAAGTGCAGTTAGGCAAATAAAGGAGCGTCTCAAGCAGCATTCATTGCTTATTAGCGATCCGTCAAGAGGGCAGGCCCTTGCTTTTGACCATGAAGACTTTCAGAGTTTCTATGTTGGCGAAGGCCTCGGTCGGTTATTGAGTCAATGTATTCGTTCCGATTTGCAGACATTCCTATCGGTAAATCTCCTGTCAACTGCAACGGTTGAACAATCTGTGCAATATTTGATTCGTCATGAATCGGATTTGAACAAAGCTGTCACAACCCTCATCGAAATAAACGCTTCCGAAACAGGTGTTTCATTTTGTAAGGAAAACTGTGGCATCTTGATAATACGCATTGTGGAATGCACACCAGACCGCGAAACTCCTCTGATTCTTGATTCAATGTTCTTCGCGCCGGAAGCATTATCCAGCCGAAATCTTCAGCAGCTCGTATTTCAACATTGCCATTTTCAGCCTACCAATACTTCGAATGGACACTTTGTAGGAGTTGAGTTCAGGAATTGCGAATTTGAGCGTATTGAAATCAATTCCGAAGAGCGGGGGCTTGAGAACTGTGTGTTTACCGATTGCAGAATTAACTCTCTGGTCCTTACGATAGAGGACGAATATTTATTTGATCCAATACTAATTATCTCCTGGCTTGAAAGAGTAGGAGCTCAGATCGGCGATGCATCGAAACAGATAGATGCAGGGCATTTCGACACATCAGATGAAAGGCTGAAAATCCTTGAGCGATTCTTGCGAGTATTCCTTAGAAGTTCACAGGTGGACGAAGAGGTCATACGTCTTCGCCTCGGGAATGTGTACGCCCAGCGTTTCTTTGATGGAATACTTCCGATCCTGTTGAGTGAAGGCATATTAGAGAACGTTCCTTGGAGGGGGCGTGGGGTTCAGCATCGTTACAAATTGGCAATTCAGATGTCCAAGCTTAGTGACGCCCTGGAAGAGGCGCATGATTCTTTTGACACATTCATTTCAGTGGTTCGACGGTAGAAGAAGCGAAAGGAGGCTGTGTGGGGGTGGTAGTGTGAGTAACACCCAAGCGGCCGCTTGATGGTGATGGCGCCGCGAATCTGCCCTTCGCCGTAGCCGGTGGCCTTGTCGTGGGGGTAGTCGGCGCTGAGCTGTTCCTTCACTTCCTTGCCGATCTTCTCCGCCGGGCCGTGGCAGGCCAGGCATACCGCGCCGGTGGGCACGGCCTTCATGTAGCGGAAGTATTTGCCCTGGGGTTCGGTGACGATTTCGGCCGTTTCCAGGGTTTCCGGCTTGGCGCCGGCGGCGGCTTTCTGGTCGAAGTCGGCCAGGACCTTCTGCTCCCAGGCGTCGGGGGTGCCGATCAGGGGGTGAATTGAATGTTGAAACTCAATAATGGTAACGGCACTGGGCAACCAGAATGGTGTCGTCTTGAACTGCGTAAACCAGCCGATGCTCTTCGTCGATGCGCCGCGACCAAAAACCGGCAAGGTTATGCTTGAGCTGTTCCGGCTTTCCGATTCCCTCAAATGGGGAACGCTGGATGTCTCTCAAAAGAGTATTGATTCGCTTGAGCGTAGATCGATCCTTCGCCTGCCAGAACAGGTAATCTTCCCAGGCTTGATCGGAGAATTTAATCGGCATCAGGCAGCAGCTCTCTTTGCTGTCCGCCTTGCGTGGCTAACTGCTCGATTGATTCCATGAGTCGCTTTGCATTCTTTGGGCTGCGCATCAGATATGCCGTTTCCTCCAGCGCATTGAAGTCTTGAAGCGACATCATCACGACCGGGTTCCCAGCCTGACGGGTGATCAGCACCGGAGCGCGGTCATCCGCAACCTTGTTCATGATCTCTGCCAGGTGCTGGCGAGTGTGGCTGTATGTGATTGCTTCCATGTGGCACCTCCTTTATCTTGTACAAATAATAGTACAAGACACCGGTAAGCTCAACACTGAATTACGGGCACCCTTTAATTGCGGCGAATTCGCCCATTTTGGGAAAGCGCTGAAGGCCAAAGGGGGCCAGGCTCCGATATTTCGAATCGGAACGAAAAAAGCCGGCTGAAAAGCCGGCTTTTTTCTTTGCGCAGCAGGTTTTGTTACAGCGGCCGCTTGATGGTGATGGCGCCGCGAACCTGCCCTTCGCTGTAGCCGGTGGCCTTGTCGTGGGGGTAGTCGGCGCTGAGTTGTTCCTTCACTTCCTTGGCGATCTTGTCCGCCGGGCCGTGGCAGGCGAGGCACACCGCGCCGGTGGGCACGGCCTTCATGTAGCGGAAGTACTTGCCCTGGGGTTCGGTGACGATTTCGGCCACTTCCAGGGTTTCCGGCTTGGCGCCGGCGGCGGCTTTCTGGTCGAAGTCGGCCAGGACTTTCTGCTCCCAGGCATCGGGGGTGCCGATCAGGGGGTTGCGCACTTTGAGGGACACCCGGGCGACCTTTTCGCCGTTCTTGCGGGACAGGTCGGAGGCGATGGCCGGGGCGCGGTCCTTGCACACCTTGATGGCGGCGCCGGGGCCGCCGGCTTTCATTTCCTTTTGCAGTTCGCCGCCCAGCTGCTTCAGCAGGGACTGAGCGGTGGCGCGGGCTTGTTCCTGGTATTGGGCGGCGTCGTCGGCGAGGGCGGGGCTGGCGGCCAGGGCGGCGATCAGGGCGGTCAACAATTTGGATTTCATGGCAACTCCTCTTGATGCTTGGTCTGTTTATTAGGGTCGGCTAATATAGCCGAAACCTCAACGGCGGACAACGAGGTGGGGCTGGATGATCCTTTGGAAAATCTCGTAGCGGCGGCGGGTGATGCGGCCGTCGGCCACGGCTTCCAAAATAGCACATCCCGGTTCGCTGGCGTGGCGGCAGTCGTTGAACTTGCAGTGGCCGAGGAAAGAGCGGAACTCCGGGAAGGCGCGTTCGATCTGGTTGCGGTCGGCGTGGCCGAGGCCGAATTCCTGCAGGCCGGGGGAGTCGATCAGGTCGCTGGCTTCGTCCAGGTGGTAGAGGCGGGCGTGGGTGGTGGTGTGGCGGCCGGAGTCCAGCTTGGCGGAGACTTCAGCGGTGCGGGCGCCCGCATCGGGCACCAGGGCGTTGACCAGGCTGGTCTTGCCCATGCCGGATTGGCCCACCAGCACGCTGGTTTCTCCGGCAAGGCGGGCGCGCAGGGCGGAAACGTCGCCGTGGGCGGAGAGTTGCAGCACGGGGTAGCCCAGGCCGGCATAGAGGGCCAGGGTTTCCGCGGCGGCGGCGGTTTCGGCGGCGAGGTCGGCCTTGTTGAGCACGATCAGCACCTTCACCTCCGCCACTTCGGCGGCCACCAGGCAGCGGTTGAGCAGCTCTTCGTAAAAGCTGGGCACGGCCGCCAACACGATCACCACCTGGCTGACGTTGGCGGCGATGAGCTTTTCCCGCGCTTCGCTGGCGCGGTAGAACAGGGAGCGGCGGGGTTCGATGGTTTCGATCACCCCCTGGTCGGCGGAGGTGGGGAGGATGGTCACCCGGTCGCCGCAAACGGCGCCGCCCTTTTTGCCGTAGGTGGTGCAAGGCAGGAGGCGGCCGTCCGCCGTCTCCACCAGATATTGGCGGCCGAAGCTGGCGACGATCAGGCCGCCCAGCAGGTCGGAGGATTTACCCATGGAGGGTGGAAGTGTGGGAAATGAGAGTCATGGCGCCCGCTATTGTAGGCGATGGGGCGGGAAGATTGGAACTGCGGTGGGGCGATTTCGCTGGCCCCTGGCTTGGCTGCTCGGCGTGGCGCTGTTTCTTTGGCTGGCGTCCAACTCGCGGCCTTTGTATACCACGCCCATGTGCATCGTCTACGACAACCCGGCGTACAAGGCCGGCAGGAAGTAGGAGCGCCCCATGGGCGCGACCGTCGCGCCCATGGGGCGCTCCTACGATTACAGCGTCAGCAGTCCGTCGATCTTGGCGGCGCAAATGAAATCGTTCTCCGACAGCCCGTCGATGGCGTGGGTCATGTAGCGCACGGTGCATTCGTTGTAGCCCACGGCCAGGTCCGGGTGGTGGTCTTCCCGGTGGGAAATCCAGGCGGTGGCGTTCACGAAGGCCATGGTCTCGTAGTAGTTCTTGAAGCGGTAGGTCTTGGCGATGCCCTTGCCTTCCTGGGCCCAGCCTTCCATGTCCTTCAGCAGCCGGTCGATCTCGTCCTGGGCCAGGGGCGGCACGCCGCCTTCGCAGGGTTTGCAGTGCTTGTTGGTGAGGTCGCAGACGAAGCCATTCATGATGTGATGTCCTTTGTTAACGGCTTATTTGAAATGATAGTAGGTGGCGTTGAGGTAGGCCGCCACGTGGGCTTCCTCTTCCGGGAACCAGCCGGCGCCGGAGTTGTTGTTGCAGGCGCGGATGCGGGCCGCCAGCTGTTCGGCGGATTTCACCTTGCGGTCCGGCCGGGTGTAAATCTTGGAGCCGTCGCCGCCGAACATGGAAACGTGGCAGGCGTTGCAGGATTTGTCCGCCAGGGGCCTGCCCGCGTGGGGGTTGCCGTTGGCGAAGGGCTCGGCGGAAGCCGCGGTGGCGGCGAGTCCGAGGGTCAGGGCGATGAGGAGTTTGAGTTTCATGGCTAGCCTCCCTGGCTAATTCCGACAATAACAGTCAACTATATTATGCCCTATGGGCGGATTTTTGCAAATTGGCCACCCGCTGGCTGGCGGGGGGGTGGGAATCGTAGACCGCCGAGTAGAGCGGGTCCGGCGTCAGGGTGGCGGCGTTGTCCTGGTACAGCTTGACCAGGGCCCGGCTCAGGTGGGCGGCGCTGGAGTGCTGCGAGGCGTAGTCGTCGGCCTCGAACTCGTGGCGGCGGGAAAAGTAGCTCATCAGGGGCTCGAAGGGGAAGATGAAGGCCGGCATCGCCAGGAAGAACAGCACCAGGGCCACGTCGGTGCCCTGGGTGCTTACCCCCAGGCCGGCGTAGAACCAGGGCTTGTCGATCAGCCAGCCGAGGAGGGCGAGGAAGCCCAGGCTGAGGCCGAACAGCAGGATCACCCGCTTCATCACATGGCGCAGCTTGAAGTGTCCCAGCTCGTGGGCCAGCACGGCTTCGATCTCGTCGTTGTCCAGGCGCTCCAGCAGGGTGTCGAACAACACGATGCGCCGGTTCTTGCCGAAGCCGGTGAAGTAGGCGTTGCCGTGGCTGCTGCGCTTGGAGCCGTCCATCACGAACAGTCCCTTGGCCTGGAAGCCGCAGGCGGCCAGGAGCTTTTCGATCCGGGCCTTGAGGGCCAGGTCTTCCAGGGGGCTGAACTTGTTGAAGAAGGGGGCGATGAAGGTGGGGTAGATCGCCAGCACCAGCAGATTGAAGCCCATCCAGGTGAGCCACACGTAAAGCCACCAGTATTCCCCCATCTTCGCCATCAGCCACAGCACGCACAGCAGGAGCGGTGCGCCGAAGAGGGCGCCGAGGAGCATTTGCTTGGCCAGGTCGGCGAAGAACATGGCTGGGGTCATTTTGTTGAAACCGAAGCGCGCTTCAATGCGGAAGGTGCGGTACAGGGCAAGGGGAATGTCGGCCAGGGAGGATAGCACCACCACGCTGCCGATCAGGGCCAGGCCCTGAAAGTAGGGGTTGTCGAAGGTCCCCTGCCACAGGTCGGCCAGGGCCTGGAGCCCGCCGCCGAGGGTGAAGGCCAGCACCACCGCCATTTCCACCAGGATGCTCACCATGCCCAGGCGGGCTTTCGCCACGCTGTAGTCGGCGGCTTTGTGGTGGGCCGGGAGGTCGATTTTCTCGGCGAAGTCCGCCGGCACCGCGTCCCGGTGGACGGTAACGTAGCGGGCGTGACGGCGGGCCAGCCAAAGCTTGACCAGGGTGGTGGCCGCCAGGGCCGCCAGGAATACCAGGGTGAATGGGTGCATTGGATGATGGGGTCGAGAGGTGTGTAGAATAAGGGCTTTTCGGCTTGAAAAACATTATGGCACAAGACAGCACCCGCCTCATCTGGCTCGACATGGAAATGACCGGGCTCTCCCCGGACACCGACCGTATCATCGAAGTGGCGATGGTGATCACCGACGCCCAGCTCAACGTCGTGGCCGAATCCCCGGTGCTGGTGGTCCATCAGGCCGACGCCGTGCTGGACGGCATGGACAACTGGAACAAGGGCACCCACGGCAAGTCCGGCCTGATCGACAAGGTGAAGGCGTCGGAACTGGACGAGGCGGCGGTGGAAAAGAAGATGGTCAACTTCCTCAAGAAGCACGTTCCCGCCAAGGCCTCCCCCATGTGCGGCAACTCCATCTGCCAGGACCGGCGCTTCATGGCCCGCTACATGCCTAAGCTGGAAGCCTTCTTCCACTACCGCAACCTGGACGTGTCCACCCTCAAGGAACTGGTGAAGCGCTGGAAGCCGGAAATCGCCCCGGGCTTCACCAAGCACAACAAGCACGAGGCCCTGGCGGACATCTACGAGTCCATCGATGAGCTAAAGTATTACAGGGAGCACTTCCTAAAAGTGTAGGGCGGCTTAGGCGCGTAGCGCCGTAACCCGCCGTATGCTCCCCCATCACCCAGGGAGAAGCATGAAAAACGGCACCAAGTTCGTTGTCGAAGTAAACCCGAAAATCCCCCGCAAGCTGGTGCGGCTGGAAGAGCTGGCCAACAATCTGTGGTACAGCTGGGACCGCCCCACCCGCACCCTTTTCGCCCGCCTTCACCCCGGCCTGTGGGGCGCGGTGGGCAACAGCCCCAAGGTGTTTCTGCGCCGGGTGGACGAACACCGCCTGATGGAGGCGGTGGAAGACCAGGTGTTCCTGGGTACCTACAACCGGGTGCTGTCGGCTTTCGATACCTACCACAACGAGCCCCTGCGCCGGGAGGACGGGGAGCAGTTCAAGCCCGACGACCTGGTGGCCTATTTCTGCGCCGAGTTCGGCTTCCACGAAAGCTTCCCGATCTATTCCGGCGGCCTCGGCATCCTCGCCGGCGACCATTGCAAGGCCGCCTCCGACATGCGCCTGCCCTTCGTGGCGGTGGGCCTGCTCTACCGCCAGGGCTATTTCACCCAGGTCATCGACGCCACCGGTGAGCAGTTGGAAACCTATACCGATTCCGACTTCGACGATCTGCCCATCTCCCCCGCCCTGCGGGACGACGGCAGCGAAATCCGGGTGGAGGTGGAGCTTTCCGGCCGCAAGGTGGCGGTGAAGGTGTGGCAGGCCCTGGTGGGCCACGTGAAGCTCTACCTGCTGGATACCGACCTGGAGGAGAACGCCGAACGGGACCGGGACATCGCCCACCAGCTCTACGGCGGCGATCGCCATACCCGCATTCAGCAGGAAATCGTCCTCGGCGTGGGGGGCGTGCGGGCGCTGAAGGAAATCGGCCTGGCCCCCACCGTGTGGCACATCAACGAGGGCCACGCCGCCTTCCTGCTGCTGGAGCGCATCCGGGCGCTCACCGTCAACGGGCTGGATTTCGCCAGCGCCCTGGAGGCGGTGGCGGTGAACACCGTGTTCACCACCCACACCCCGGTGCCCGCCGGCCACGACCACTTCAGCCAGGACATGATCGCCGAGTATTTCCAGCCCTTCCTGCGGGACATGGGCATCCCCCGCGAACAGTTGCTGAGCCTGGGCACCGCGCCGGAAGGGGGGGATTTCAACATGACGGTGCTGGCCATCCGCGGCTCCCGCCACCACAACGGGGTGTCGAAAATCCACGGCAAGGTGTCGTCGGAAGTGTGCGCCAACCTGTGGCCCCAGCTTTCCACCGAGGAAAGCCCCATGTCCTACGTCACCAACGGGGTGCACGTGCCGACTTTCCTGGCCCAGGAGTGGGCGGACCTGTTCGACAACATCCTCGGCTACGAATGGCGCCACCGCCTCACCGACCAGGATTACTGGACCGACGGCATCGACCGGATTCCCGACCACCTGTTCTGGAGCGTGCGCCAGAGCCTGAAGGCCCAGATGCTCCATGTGGTGCGCTACCGGGTCACCCAGCAGCATTACCGCAACCACGGCTCCGAGGCCCACCTGGACCGGCTGCTGAAGTACGCCGACAGCTACGATCCCAACGTGCTCACCATCGGTTTCGCCCGCCGTTTCGCCACCTACAAGCGGGCCGCCCTGATCTTCGAGGACCTGAACTGGCTGCGGGAAATCATCGCCGACGAAGACCGGCCCGTGCTGTTCATCTTCGCCGGCAAGGCCCACCCCGCCGACCAGCCGGGACAGGACCTGATCCGGCTGATCCACAACATCGGCCGCATGCCCGAATTCGAGGGCAAGGTGATGCTGATCGAAGGCTACGACATGGGCCTCGGCCGCCGCCTGGTGGCGGGGGTGGACGTATGGCTCAACAACCCCATCTATCCTCAGGAAGCCAGCGGCACCTCGGGCATGAAGGCGGCCATCAACGGCGCCATCAACCTCTCCGTGCTGGACGGCTGGTGGGCCGAGGGCTACGACGAGCAGCAAAAGAACGGCTGGGCCATCAAGCCCAATCTGAACGAGGTCCAGCGCAACCTGGAGGACAGCCACGCCTTGTACGAAATCCTCCAGGACCAGGTGGTGCCCCTGTATTACGACCGGGGCAAGATGGGCTTCTCCGAAGGCTGGGTGGAAAAAGCCAAGCGCTCCATCGCCACCGTGCTGCCCCGCTTCAACGCCAGCCGCATGGTGGGGGAATACGTCAGCCGCTTCTACTTCCCGGCCGCCCGCAATGGCCGCATTTACGCCGACAGGGATTTCGACAGCGCCCGCACCCTGGCCGCCTGGAAGGCCAAGATACGCCAGCGCTGGAGCGGCGTCACCCTGCGCCGGGTGGACAACCCCAAGAAGCGCATTCCCTTCGGCGACGCCTTGCGCTTCGAAGTGGCCTTGAGGCTCAACGGCCTGTCCTCGGACGACGTGCTGGTGGAACTGCTGGTCAACCGCTCCAGCAGTTCTGAATGGCTGGAGGCCGACGTGCGCCGCTTCCGCTTCAAATACGACGGCCAAGGCAGCGGCGACGACCACCGCTTTACCCTGGACCTGGCGCCGGACCTGTGCGGGAAGCTGGAATACCGCATCCGGGTCTACCCCTTCCATTCCTTGCTGACGCATCCGATGGAGATGGGCTTGATGGTGTGGCTGTAGGGGCCTTCTTCCTGCTTGAACCCAGATTGTCCATTAGGCGGCGCTTCGCGCCTACGCGAGCGCTGGCGGCCGGTTTGCGGCCGTTTTAGTTTCGGCATCACATTCGCCTGCGGCGGATATGAGCCTGCACTGAACTTCGTTTTCGCCGCTTGTTCGTCGTCCATGGAATAACCATGAACTCCTCGCAAGCAACGAAACTGTCTCGCAACCCACCTCGCCATCATCTCGCGTCCTAATGGATAATCTGGGTTGAAAAAACGACGGGAACCATGGAACATGCGGCCTCGTTCGCCGATCCGCTGGCCCGCTCCGGCCAGGTCACGGGTCGCGCCATCCTTTACTTCACGACAGAGCGGTCATGGCCTTCAAAGAAAACACTCCGCAATTCCAAATGGTCGATGTGACGCTGATCGAGCCGGACCCGGCTCATCCGCGGCAGCATATCGACGAAACTTCCCTCAAGAGCCTGGCCAATTCCATCCAGAAGAAGGGACTGATCCACCCTTTGGTGCTCCAGCCGGCCAACGCTGCCGGGCGGCATACCCTCATCGTCGGGGAGCGCCGCTGGCGGGCTGCCGTGATGGCGGGGGAAAAAACCGTCCCGGCCCTGATTCGTTCCTGCGAACCGGCGGAGGTGCTGGAAATCCAGGTTTCCGAAAACCTGGGGCTGGGCCTGCGCACCGCCTTGGAACCGCGGGACATGGCCAATGCCATCCAAGCCATCGCCGAGCGCTTCGGTACACGGGAAGCGGCGGCCGAATACTTTGGCGGAACGCCCGCCTGGCTTAAACAGGCCACGGCGGCGGCCAACCTTTCGCCCAAAATCACCGCCCTGCTGGATTCGGGAAAGATTTCCAGTACCGGCGCCGCCATCCAGCTGGAGAAACTGGCCCAGAAAAACGAAGCCAAGGCCGAATCCCTGATCAGCCAGGTCGAGCGGCTCCCGGAAGGGGAAAAGCTGGCCAAGCGAACCGTGGAAAAGGTGCTCTCCGAAGAGGGCGGCCGGCGCAAGAAAGGGGCCGGTTCGGAAGGAGATGCCGTCCCGGAAGACATTCCCGCCGCCCCGGCCTCCACCGCGACGGCGCGGGACAATGCGGCGGGCGTGCCCTGGGAAGAGGCGGAAGCCGTTTCCGGGCGCAGTCGGATCAACCCCGGCAAGGTCAAAATGGTGGCCAATATTCTCGGTCTCGCCGATGACGACGAGGAAGCGGTCCTGGCCCGGCTAATCGACGAATTCCTGGCCTTGAAAGGGGAGGCGGGCGCGCGTTGACAAAAGGAATGGCCGGCGCCATATTGCCCCCCTCCTGAGCGCAGCAGATCACCTACAAACAAAGCGATACATGCCGATCCCACCGTTATACCCTGAGCTTTCCGCCCTGGAGGAATGGCTCGATTCCCCCCTTCTCGCCGGCAAGGCCATGCCCATAGACAAATTGCATGGCTTTTTGTGCGCCGTTGTCAGCGCACCCGACGCCATCCCCTCCAGCCGCTGGATACCCGAAGCCATGGGAGGAGAACCCGGCTTCGAATCGGTGGAACAGGCCAAGGAATTCGCCGCGTTGCTGGTGGAGTTCTATCGGCACGTCGCGGCGGCGCTGGCCGAAAATCAGCCTCCGACGCTCATCCTCAAGGCGCGTTCGGAAACCGATCAACGCTTGGATTATGAGACCTGGTGCAACGGTTACATCCTCGGATGGTCGCTGTCCACGGAAGAATGGCTGCGACGCGGCAATGAGCCGCTAAAGAAACTGACTTTTCCCCTCATGCTGTTGTCCGGAGCCTTCAAGGAAGGGGCGGAGGCCAAGGGCGAGGCGTTCATGCCGGAGGAGGAATACGCCAGAGTGCAGCAAGAATGCACGGCTGCCCTGCCCATGGCGGTCGCCGGCATCCATGATTTCTGGCGGGCCCGCCGGAAAGCCGTTCCCGCCACCCGGGGGGTGCCCAAGGTCGGCCGCAATGACCCCTGTCCCTGCGGGAGCGGAAAGAAATTCAAGCAGTGTTGCGGGAAAGCGCGCACGGTACATTGACCTGCGCCGGTGATGCCCTGTCCTACTTGTGCCGGATGAACTCGTAGACCTTCAGGTATTCCTCCCCCGGATGTTTCCACGAGTAATCCCAGGCCATGCCTTGGGACTGGAGTTCGCGGAAGGCGGCGGGGTGGTGGTGCCATAGCTGGAGGGCCCGGGAGAGGGCCGATTCCAGGCCCGGGGGGTCGGAGTGTTCGAAGGCGAAGCCGTTGCGCTCGGCCATCGGCCGGTGGTCATGGTCCCGGTCGAACACGGTGTCTTTCAGGCCGCCCACCGAACGCACCACCGGCACGGTGCCGTAGCGCAGGGCGATCAGCTGGGTCAGTCCGCAGGGTTCGAAGTTGCTGGGGACGATGAAGAGGTCCGCCCCGGCGTAAATCTGGTGGGCCAGGTCCTCGTCGAAGCCGATTTCCAGGTGGCAGTCCGGGTTGTCGTTGAGTTCCCGCTTGAGGTGGCTGAAGTAGTCGTTGATGCCCAGTTCCGGGCTGGAGCCCAGGAGCACGAACTGGGCGTCGTGGGCCAGGGCGTAGAACAGGGCGTGGCGGATGAGGTGTACGCCCTTTTGCGCATCCAGCCGGCCCACGTAGGCGACGATGGGCTTCTTGGTTTCCCGCAGCCACAGCCGGTGCCGCAGCGCCTTGCGGGCCTTGTCCTTGTTCTTCAGGGTGCTCCGGCCGTAATGGGCGGAGAGGTGGGAGTCGGATTCCGGGTTCCAGTAGTCGTAGTCCAGGCCGTTGAGGATGCCCTTGAACTTGTCCTGGTGCTGAAACAGGGTGTGGCCCATGCCGAAGCCCACGTCGGCGTTGCGCGCTTCCCAGGCGTGGTGGGGGGAGACGGTGGTGGCGAAGTTGGAATAGACGATGCCCCCCTTCATCATGTTGATCTGGTCGTGCTTGTGGTCGTCCCCCAGCTTGTCCTGCCGCAGGAAATATTCCGGCCGGCCGAGGCCGGTGGCGTTCAGGGGATGGTCGTCGGCGGTGCCTTGGTGCTTGAAGTTGTGGATGGTGAAGCACACCCGCTGGTTCGGCATGTCGTCCTGGTATTGCTCGTACAGCAGCACCGGCACCAGGCCGGTCTGCCAGTCGTGGCAGTGGATCACGTCGGGGCGCTTGCCGGATTGGCGCAGGAATTCCAGGGCGGCCTTGCTGAAGAAGGCCATGCGCGTGGTGTCGTCCCAGAAGCCGTAGTAGCTGCCCCGGTCGAAGAAGCGGTCGTCGGAGTGGGACTCGATGAAGAAGCAGTGGCGGCCGTGGACGTCGCCGTACCACACGGTGCAGCGCACCAGCCCGCCGTGCCAGGGCACTCCCAGGTCGTGGAACACGATGTGCAGGTTGGCGATGTGGTCGTGGCGCAGGCAGTCGTACTTGGGCAGGATGATTTCCACCTGATGGCCGTGCCGCGCCAGTTCCCCCGCCAGGCCGTAGACCACGTCCCCCAGCCCGCCGACCTTGGCGACCGGGGCGCATTCGCTGGCGATGTGGACGATGTGCATTAGGGTTCCTGTCAAAAGCAAAAACTATTCACCGCCAAGGACGCGAAGGGACGCAAAGGAAGGCACTGAAAATTTCAACGGTTTTCCTTCGCGTGCCTTGGCGTCCTTGGCGGTTAAGGCGTTTTAACGAATCAATTTCCGATACAGGTCCAGGTAGGCCGCCGCGCTGCGCTCCCAGCTGAAGTCGGCCTTCATGCCGTTGAGTTGCAGCTGCTGCCATGCCTTCTTGTCCTTGAACAGCTCCAGGGCGCGCTGCACCGCCTCCGTCAGGCCGCCGGCGGTGAGGGTGTCGAAGACGAAGCCGGTGGCCGTGCCGTCGGCCAGGGTTTCCGGGGTGCAGTCCACCACCGTGTCCGCCAGGCCGCCGGTGGCGTACACCACCGGCGGTGTGCCGTAGTGCATGCTGTACATCTGGTTGAGGCCGCAGGGCTCGAAGCGGGAGGGCATGAGAAAGAGGTCCGCCCCGGCCTCGGTGAGGTGGGCCAGCCCCTCGTTGTAGCCGATATGCACCGCCACCTGCCCGGGATGGGCCTCCTCCAGCCCGAGGAAGGCCTGCTCCAGGTGCTTGTCGCCGCCCCCCAGCAGGGCCAGCTGGACCGGGGTTTTCAGCAGTGCCTCCGCCGCCTCCAGGATCAGGTCCTGGCCCTTCTGGTGGGTGAGGCGGCTGACCACCGCCAGCAGCGGAATCTTGGCGTTGACCTTGAGGCCCAGGGTCTCCTGCAGGGCGCGCTTGTTCTCCGCCTTGGCCTTGAGGTTCTTGACGCCGAAGGGTGCGGCCAGATGGGGGTCGGCCTCCGGGTTCCAGGCGTGGACGTCGATGCCGTTGAGGATGCCGCTGAGGCGCTCCTGGCGCTGCTGCAGCAGGCCCTGCAGGCCGAAGCCCAGGGCGTCGGTCTGGATTTCCCGGGCGTAGGTGGGGCTGACGGTGGTGATGGCGTCGGAATAGTGCAGGCCGGCCTTGAGGAAGGACATCTCGCCGTAGTATTCCACCCCTTCCATGCCCATGCTTTCCGGCGGCAGGCCCAGCTTGAGGGCGGTGCCCAGGGGGAACACGCCCTGGTAGGCCAGGTTGTGCAGGGTCATCACGGTGGCTGCGTGGGGCGCCGGTTGGTAGTGGAGATAGGCCGGGGCCAGGCCCGCCTGCCAGTCGTTGCAGTGCAGCACGTCGGGGCGCCAGTCCAGGGGCGACTGGCCGCCGGCGAGGATGGCCGCGACCCGGGACAGGAGGCCGAAGCGGAAGGCGTTGTCGTGCCAGTCGTGGCCGTGGCGGTCCAGGTAGGGGCCGCCGTCCCGTTGGAACAGGGGCGGGTAGTCCACCACCAGGGCGGGAACGCCGCTGGGCAGGACCGAGGACAGGATGCGCACCTCGCCGAATTCGAACACGCCGGTGGCCGCCACCCATTTGGTGGGCAGCCCCTTCATCACCAGGGGATAGCCCGGCAGCAGCACCCGCACGTCCGCCCCCAGGGTGCGCAGGGCCTCGGGCAGGGAGGCGGAGACGTCGGCCAGGCCGCCGGTTTTGACCAGGGGATAGATTTCCGATGTGGCGAACAGGACCTTGAGGGGCGCGGGGCTAGGGGGCATGGGGAATGGGCTCGAAATAATTGATGTTGTTATTCTGGCGCGGGATTGTTAAGGGAATTGTAAGGGCTGCTTGGCCGTTCAACAACCGCGGGGCGGAGGCGGCGCCGTTCGCCCCCTCTCCCGCAGGCGGGAGAGGGCTGGGGAGAGGGTGCCGTTGTCGTCCGGAGCAGCATTGGCGGCGGTGAAGGAGCGGAAGCGGTCGTACTCGACGAGTACGAAGACTGGTTGAGGCAGGTCTGGCCCTGCGCGTAGCGGGATTGGCCAGGGGAGGCGGGAGCCAAGATTCCGTGAGGCGGTTATCCCTCAAATGGGTTGACCACCCCAACCCCTGTTGGGGCAAAGTGCCGGGCGTTTCGGGTGGCCACCTTCAAGCCGTGGGTCAGCGCCGTGGCGGCAATCAGCAAATCGGCCCCGTCGTGCCCCGCCTGGGCGGAAAGAACACCCCAGCGGCGGGATATGGCGGGCGTGACCGGCAAGACCCGGTCCCCGTAAAGGCGCAGCAAGTCCTCCAGCCAGCGCGTCAGCGACTCGGCGAAAGCGGGGTCGGCTTCACGCTTCTTTTCTATGCCGCGCTGGATTTCGCCGATGCTCACCACGCAGAGAAACAGGTCGCTGTCCCGAAACCCGCTCAGCCAGCTCACCACTTCCGGCGCGGGGTTGCGTTTGCGCAGTTCCGACAGGACGACGGTATCCAGGAGGATCACGACAAATCCACGTCTCGAAGGGCCAAGGTGGGCCGCGCCACCTCTTCACCATCCTTGGGCATGGCCAGCAGATGGGCAATGAACCCCGGCGCGGCCGCATGGGCGCTACGCTGCAAGGCTTCGAATGCCTGCTCGGAAAGCACTACCACCGCCTGCTTGCCGCGCCGGGTAACATGCTGGGGGTCGCCCTGCAGGGCGGCTTCCACCACTTGGCTGAAGTGGGCCTTGGCATCCTGAAGCCGCCATTGGCGGGTGCTCATTGGAATCTCCGTAACAGGTCAGATAAACTGGTCTGATTATGGTTGCTTGGGGGGTAAGCGTCAAGCCGCCTTCTTCGCAGTTCCGCTCACCGGGCACCCTCGCGGGCCATCCTTTTGCCCGCGATTGCGTTGTCATGGCCGCCGAACTAGGATGAAACGAGTTTCACAACAGCTTTGACGGGGAGGGTTATGGCGGAAATGGCAATGGTCGGCCTCGGCCGCATGGGGGCCAACATGGCCCGGCGCTTGGCTTCGGGGGGTGCGAAGCTGGCGCTCTACAACCGCAGTTTCCAGGTGGCGCAGTTGCTGGCGGAGGAAACCGGGGCCCAGGCCTGCGCTTCCTTCGAGGACTTGGTGGCGGCCTTGGACCCGCCTCGGGTGGTGTGGCTGATGCTGCCGGCGGGGGAGGCCACCGAGCAGGCGGTGGAAACGCTTTCCGCCCTGCTGGGGGCGGGGGATGTGCTGGTGAACGGCGCCAACGCCTATTACGGCGAATCCCGCCGACAGGCGGCGAAGTTGGCCGAGGTGGACATCGGCTATGTGGATGCCGGCGTGTCCGGCGGCATCTGGGGGCTGGAGAACGGCTACGCCCTGATGGTGGGGGGGGAGAAGGCGGCCGTGGGCCGGGTGGAGCGCTTCCTCAAGGTGTTGGCCCCGGCGCCGGATAAGGGCTGGCTCCACTGCGGGCCGGTGGGGTCCGGCCACTTCGTGAAGATGATCCACAACGGCATCGAGTACGGCATGATGCAGGCCTTCGCCGAGGGCTTCGCCCTGATGAAGGGCAAGCAGGAGTTCGACCTCGATCTCGCCGCCATCGCCGAAATGTGGCGCCACGGCAGCGTGGTGCGCTCCTGGCTGCTGGATTTGACTGCGGATTTCCTCTCCGCCGACCAGGAACTGGAGGCCCTGGAGCCTTACGTGTCCGATTCCGGCGAAGGCCGCTGGACTGCCCTGGAGGCGGTGGAGCAGGGGGTGCCGGCGCCGGTGATGTCCCTGGCCCTGATGATGCGCTTCGCCAGCCAGGGCCAGAACGACTACCCGGCCAAGCTGCTGGCCATGATGCGCAAGGGCTTCGGCGGCCATGGCGTGAAGGAGGGCACGTGAGCTTCGAAGGCCTGCAATACCCGTGCAACTTCGTCATTTTCGGCGCCACCGGCAACCTCTCCACCCTCAAGCTGCTGCCGGCCCTCTACCATCTGGAAGTGGCCCAGCGCCTGCCGGAGGACACCTGCTTCACCGCCTTTGCCCGCCGCGAGTGGAGTACCGAGCAGTGGCGCGGCTTCATGGAAGAAAGCCTGACCGAGGCCCTGGGGCCCCGCTTCAACCCGGAGGTGTTCGCCCGCTTCTCCGCCCGCTTTTCCTACGTGCGCGGCGAGCTGCACGACCTGGAAGCCTACCGCCTGTTGTACCAGGAGATATCCAAGCCCCGCACCGGCGCTTGTTCCAACATCGTGTTCTACCTGGCCATCAAGCCGGCGGAATTCTCGGCGGTGATCAAGAACCTGGCCGAGGTGGGCCTGAACAAGCCCCGGGGGCTGCACCGGGTGGTGGTGGAAAAGCCCTTCGGCCAGGACATCGAGAGCGCCCGGCTGCTGAACGAGCTGCTGCACCGCCACTTCGACGAGGAGCAGGTGTTCCGTATCGACCACTACCTGGGCAAGGAGACGGTGCAGAACCTGCTGGTGTTCCGCTTCGCCAACACTCTGATCGAGCCCCTGTGGAACCGCAACTTCATCGACCACGTGCAGATCACCGTGGCGGAGGACGTGGGCATCGGCAGCCGCGCCGACTACTACGACAAGGCCGGCGCCCTGCGGGACATGCTGCAAAACCACCTGATGCAGCTCCTCACCGTGGTGGCCATGGAGCCACCCCCCTGTCTGGACGCCGACTCCCTGCGGGACGAGAAGGTGAAGGTGCTGCGTTCCATCCGCGCCATTCCCAAGCGGGCCATTCACGCCCACGCTTTCCGCGCCCAGTACGGCTCGGGCACGGTCAACGGCGAGGCGGTGCCGGGCTACCAGGAGGAGCCGGGGGTGGAGAAGAATTCGGTCACCGAGACTTTCGTCGCCGCCAAGTTCTACATCGACAACTGGCGCTGGCGCGGCGTGCCGTTCTATCTGCGCACGGGAAAGCGCCTGCCGAAGCAGATGTCTCTCATCGCCATCCGCTTCCGCCACCCGCCTCAGCAGCTATTCCGGGAGACGCCCCTGGAATACCTGGAGCCCAACTGGGTGCTGCTCTCCCTCCAGCCGTCGGAATCCATGCACATGGAAATCCACGTCAAGCAGCCGGGGCTGGGCATGGACACCCGGGTGATCCAGCTCAACGCCTCCTACCGCAAGACCCACGAAGTGCCCCTGGACGCCTACGAAACCCTGCTGCTGGACGTGATCGAAGGGGACCGCACCCTGTTCATCCGTTTCGACGAGGTGGAATGGTCCTGGCGGGTAGTGGACCCGATCCTCAAGTACTGGGAGCAGGAGCGGGACTTCATCCACACCTACCCCGCCGGAAGCTGGGGCCTGCAGGAAGCCAACCGGCTGTTCGACAGCGAGGACCAGGAATGGCGCAACGACCTGTGAGGCGGCGGTGAAGCAGGCCGTCCGCTGGCACGTCTATCCCGCCGCCGGCGAGCTTTACGCCGCGGCGGCGGAGTCCATCGCCCGGGCCGCCAACCGGGCCATCGAGGAGGGCGGCGAATTCAGCGTGGTGCTCACCGGCGGCAACACTGCCCGGGAGGTGTACCGCCTGTTGCCCCGGATCGACACCGACTGGTCGGCGTGGCGCATCTACTGGGGCGACGAGCGCTGCGTGCCCCGGGACCACCCGGAGCGCAACAGCCTGATGGCCCGCAGCCTGTGGCTGGACCGGGTGCCCCTGGACTGGAAGCAGATATTTCCCATTCCTGCCGAACTGGGGCCGGAACGGGGCGCGGAGGAATACGCCGCCCTGCTGCGCGACCGGGACGAATTCGACCTGGTGCTGCTGGGCCTGGGGGAAGACGGCCATGCCGCCAGCCTGTTCCCCGGCCGCGACTGGGGCCTGGACCGGAAAGGGCCGACGACCCTGGCGGTGTTGGACGCTCCCAAGGCGCCGCCGGAGCGGGTGTCCCTGAGCGCCTGGCGCCTGAGCCTGGCGATGCGGGCCATGTTCCTGGTGACGGGGGAGGGCAAGCGGGGGGCGGTGGCTGCCTGGCGCGGGGGAGAGAATATTCCCGCTGCCGCCATCACGCCCCTGGAAGGGGTGGACGTGCTGCTGGAAAAAGCCTGCTTCGTCGGGGTCGGGGATGAGTAGCGCAGGCGACCCTGCCTGCCCCTCAAATAGATTGCAGGCGAGTCGCCTGCGCTACGAAAAAAGTGCCTATGCGGAGCCGTCCAGGAAGGCTTGCCACCAGCGCTTCCGGTTGGCCGCCACTACGCCGCTGTGGGCGATTTCCCGGGGTGGGACGCGGCACATCACCCAGCCGGGGGGGATGGTGTGCTTGCCGGTGCCGCCGCAGGACGAACCCAGGTTGTTGGGGTCGTAGATTTTGACCAAGCGGGGATTGTCCAGATCGTCCGCATAGACGATGCCGCAGTAGTCCTCGTGATGGTCCCGGCGCAGCAGGGCGTCGATTTCCCGCAGGAAGCGGGTGGCGGTCTCGGCGTCGGCCGCGCGTCCAGGCAGGGCTTCCCCCACGGCATACAGATACCACCCCGCTCCCCGGTCGATTTTTCCCCAGAACGCTTCCAACTGCTCCCAGGACATCAGGCTGAACAGCAGGCCGTTGTAGAGGCGGTCGAACTCGGTGTGGTCTTGAGTGGTGGCGGTCATGGGGGAATACGGCTACGGACGGAAACATGTAGGGCGGATTAGCCCGCAGGGCGTAATCCGCCGAATGTTGGCGGGTTACGGCGCGATGCGCCTAACCCACCCTACGAATTTATTGATGTGCGACCTGCTTTTAGTTCCGACATAACCCTGGGCCTGCGGCCAAGGGTTAGTCTTCACTAAAAACAGATGCTGTTTTTGGTTCCGGCATAACATTGGCCTTCGGCAAATGTTAGCCTTCGCCGAAAACAAGTAGCGAAGATCACTTCGCTACTTGTTTTTCTCGGATTTCGTCCAGGGTTTTGCAGTCGATGCACAGGGTGGCGGTGGGGCGGGCTTCCAGGCGCTTGAGGCCGATTTCCACGCCGCAGCTTTCGCAGTAGCCGTAATCGCCGGACTCGATCTTGCCGATGGTCTCGTCGATCTTCTTGATCAGCTTGCGTTCCCGGTCGCGGTTGCGCAGTTCCAGGGCCATGTCGGACTCCTGGCTGGCACGGTCGTTGGGGTCGGCGAACAGGGTCGCCTCTTCCTGCATGGTGTGGACGGTGTTGTCGATATCCCGGGACAGCTCGGCTTTCCAGTCCTCAAGGATTTTGCGAAAATGCGCCTGTTGCTTGGGGTTCATGTACTCCTCGCCCTTCTTGGCGACGTACGGAGTGAATTGTTTGTGCAGTTCAGCTGGCATGGGACCCCACTTCAAAGATTTCGTTGGAAAACAAAAAACCGCTTTAATAGCAGAAAACGATTCCTGTCGCAAGGTAAAAAGGACAGCATGACACTTAACGCATTGATTTTCGACGTGGACGGCACCCTTGCCGATACCGAGCGGGACGGCCACCGGGTCGCCTTCAACGCCGCATTCAAGGAACTGGGCCTCGACTGGAACTGGGACGAGGCCCTCTACGGCAAGCTCCTGGCCGTGACCGGCGGCAAGGAGCGCATCCGCTACTTCGTCGACCGCTTCCTGGGCGGCTACGAAAAACCGGCGGATTTCGACGACCTGGTGCTGGAACTCCACCAGACCAAGACCCGCCATTACGTGGCCATGCTGGATCAGGGGACGATTCCTTTGCGCCCCGGCGTCAAGCGTCTGATGGACGAGGCACGGGCCGCCGGTCTTCGGCTGGCTGTCGCCACCACCACCACCCCGGAAAACGTCACCGCCTTGCTAAAGAACTCTTTGGCAACGGAGGCGGAAGAATGGTTCGACGTCATCGCCGCCGGCGACATCGTCCCGGCCAAAAAGCCGGCGCCGGACATCTATCTGTGGGCCTTGGAAAAGGCGGGCTGGAAGCCCGCCGAGTGCCTGGCTTTCGAGGATTCCCGCAATGGCCTGAAATCCAGCCTGGGTGCGGGCCTGCGCACCCTGGTGACGGTGAGCAGCTATACGGAAAACGAGGATTTCGACGGCGCCTTCGCCGTGCTGTCGGACCTGGGGGAGCCGGGGCGGCCCTTCAAAGTGCTGAAGGGTGAGGCCGACGAAAGGGATTACGTGGACTTGGACCTGCTGCGCTGGTGGCACAGCAGGGTGAACGCTTAAACGTCTTAAACGTGGAGCTTGTCGGCGGCGTCCACGGCATTTTCCAGTAGGGTCGCCACCGTCATCGGGCCCACGCCGCCGGGCACCGGAGTGATCCAGGAAGCCCGTTCCTTGGCGGCGTCGAACTCCACGTCGCCGCAAATCTTGCCGCTCTCCAGGCGGTTGATGCCCACGTCGATGACGATGGCGCCTTCCTTGATCCACTCGCCTTTCACCATCTCCGGCCGACCGACGGCCACCACCAGGATTTCCCCTTCCTTGACGAAGGACGCCAGATCGCGGGTGGCGCTGTGGGTGACGGTGACGGTGGCCCCCGCCAGCAGCAGTTCCAGGGCCATGGGGCGGCCCACGGTGTTGGAGGCGCCCACTATGACGGCGTTCTTACCCCGCAGGGTCTCGCCGGTGCTCTCCAGCAGGGTCATCACGCCCCGGGGCGTGCAGGGGCGCAGCACCGGGATGCGCAGGGCGAGGCGGCCGATGTTGTAGGGGTGGAAACCGTCCACGTCCTTGTCGGGGTGGATGCGCTCGACGATGGCTTCCGGGTCGATGTGGGCGGGGACCGGCATCTGCACGATAATGCCGTCCACCTCCGGGCTGTCGTTCAATTGGTCGATCAGCGCCAGCAGCTCTTCCTGGGAAGTGGACTCCGGCAGGTCGTGGGACACGGAATGGATCCCGGTGGTCTCGCAGGCGCGGCGCTTGTTGCGCACATAAATGGAGGAAGCCGGGTCCCCGCCCACCTGGATTACCGCCAGGCCCGGGCGGCGCAAGCCGGCGCGGACCCGCTCGTCCACGCGGTTGCGGATGGTTTGCAGCAGGTTGTCGGCGATGGCTTTGCCGTCGATGATTTTTGCGGGCATGGTAGAATGGCGCTCAAGTGGGAAAGGCCGAATTATCCCATTTTTGCGCCTTCGGGCTCAAGGTCGATTGACCTTTCGGTCCGACCGCGCTATAGTTTCGCGCCTTCGGGGTGTAGCGTAGCCTGGTAGCGCGCCTGGTTTGGGACCAGGATGTCGGGAGTTCAAATCTCTCCACCCCGACCAAGGTTGCTAGGTTGAGCGGTGCCCGTAGCTCAACTGGATAGAGCACCAGCCTTCTAAGCTGGGGGTTACAGGTTCGATCCCTGTCGGGCACGCCAAGAATTAGTAGTGCCCGGCAGTTTAAGCAGTTCAATGGTGGATGTAGCTCAGTTGGTAGAGTCCCGGATTGTGATTCCGGTTGTCGTGGGTTCGAGTCCCATCATCCACCCCAGTTTCAAACGGCCTGGCGAGTAATCGCTGGGCCGTTTTTCATTTTGGCCGTTCATCGAATCATACAAAGAAAGCGGGCATGGGTTACATCGGCGAATTAAGTGTCATCGGCAACCAATCGGCGGGCTTACGGGAAAGCGCGTGGGAAGGCTTTTCCGCGGGGCCGTGGCAGTCGGAAATCGACACCCAAGACTTCATCGCCCGGAACCTCCGCCCGTGGACGGGGGATGAGTCGTTCCTGGCCGGGGCCACGGACAAGACCGAGCGGCTTATGGGCACGGTCCGGGAAGTGCTTCGCGCCGAGCGCGATGCCGGCGGCGTTTTGGGGGCCAGCCTGGAGCCGAGCGCGATCCTTGCCCACGCGCCCGGCTTCATCGACCAAGAAAACGAGATCATTTTCGGCTTGCAGACGGAAGCGCCCCTCAAGCGGGCCATCCACCCCCGCGGGGGGCTGCGGGTGGTCAAGCAGGCCCTGCAAGAGCACGGCCTGGACCCATTGCCCGAACAGGTCGAGAAGGCATTCAGCCGCTGGACCAAGACCCACAACCAGGCCGTCTTCGATGCCTACCCCCAGGACGTCCTGTCCGCCCGCCGGGCCATGGTCATCACCGGCCTGCCGGACGCCTACGGCCGGGGCCGGCTCATCGGCGACTTCCGCCGGGTCGCCCTCTACGGGGTCGATGCCCTGGAGCGCGCCAAACTGGCCGACAAGGCCGCCATCGGCGCCAAGGACGAACTGAGCGCGGAGGACATCGAGGCGCTGGAGGAACTCGCCGATCAGATCCGCGCCCTGGGCGAGCTCAAGGCGCTGGGGACGGCCCACGGATTCGATCTCGCCCGGCCCGCCCGCAACGCCAAAGAGGCGTTCCAGTGGCTCTATCTCGCCTACCTGGCCGCGGCCAAGGAGAGCGATGGCGCCGCCACGTCCATCGGCCGCATCGCCGGCTTCCTCGACATCTACATCGAGCGCGACATGGGCCGTGGCCTCCTGGACGAGGCCGGTGCCCAGGAGTTGTGGGACCAGCTGACCATCAAGCTGCGCCTGATCCGCTTCATGCGCACCAGGGCTTTCGACGAGCTCTTTTCCGGCGACCCCACCTGGGTCACCATCAGCCTGGGCGGAATGGGCCGGGACGGAAAGCCCCTTTGCTCCAAATCCGACTTCCGCGTGCTCCATTGCCTTTCCACCCTGGGGCCCGCGCCGGAGCCCAACCTGACCATTCTCTGGTCGACGGAGCTCCCCGAGGGCTTCAAGAAATTCGTCGCCCGGATGTCCATCGAGTCCCGGGCCATCCAGATCGAGAACGATGACTTGATCCGCCCCAAGCACGGCTGCGATGCGGCGATCTCCTGCTGCGTCTCCCCCATGGCCCAGGGCAAGTCGATGCAGTATTTCGGCGCCCGCTGCAACCTCCTGAAGACCTTGCTGCACGCCATCAACGGTGGGCGCGATGAAGTGAGCGGCGATATTTGCGCCCAGGGATTCGAGCCGGTTTCCGGCGACTATCTGGAATTCGAGGACGTGAAGGCGCGCTTCGAGGCGATGATGAAATGGACCGCCAAGGTCTACATGAAAGCCCTCAACATCCTCCACCAGTCCCACGACCGCCAGGCCTACGAGGCCATCCAGTTCGCGCTGCACGACACCGACCTGCACCGGACCATGGCCTGCGGCATCGCTGGGCTCTCCCATGTCGCCGATTCCCTCTCGGCGATCCAATACGGCAGGGTGCGCGTGATACGCGACCAGAGCGGGCTCATCACCGGCTACGCGAACGAAGGTGGGGCGTTCCCCCGCTACGGCAACAACGACCCCCGGGCCGACGACCTGGCCGTCTGGGCGGCGCAGGCTTTCATGGCCGAGCTGCGCAAGCTCAAGGCCCGGCGGGGTGCGGAAGTGACCCAGAGCGCCCTCACCATCACCTCCAACGTGGTCTACGGGCAATACACCGGGGCCAGCCCGGACGGGCGGGTCGGCGGCACGCCCTTCGCGCCGGGGGCCAACCCCTCCAACGGCGCCGAGCTGAACGGCTTCGTGGCCGCGGGCGCGTCGGTGGCCAAGATCCCCTTCGGTGATTGCGCGGACGGCATCTCCTGGACCGTCTCCTTCGCCCCCTCGTCCCTGGGGCGGATGGCCCAGGAGCGCGTCGACAACCTCTCGGCCTTTTGCGACGGCTACATGGGCATGGGGGGCTACCACGCGAACCTCAACGTGATCGACCGCGCCACGCTCATCGACGCGGACAAGCACCCCGAAAAGTATCCCAACCTTTGCGTGCGCGTCTCGGGCTATTGCGTGCTGTTCGAGCGCCTGACCCCGGCGCAACGCCAGGACGTGATCAGCCGCACCTTCCATGAGCGTTGATGGCCGAGCGGCAAGACGACCCCCTCGGCTTCGTCCTCTCCCATGAGAGCGCCGGGGCCGTGGACGGCCCCGGATTGCGCCATGTGGTCTTCCTCTCCGGCTGCCAGATGCGCTGTCGGTATTGCCACAACCCCGAGTCGTGGCAGGCCGGCCACGGGGCCAGGGTAAGCGCGAGGGAAGTCCTGTCCAAAATCGCGGGCTTGGCGCATTTCTACCGCCAGGGCGGCGGGCTCACCCTCTCCGGGGGCGAGCCCCTGATGCAGGCCGATTTTTGCCACGCCCTGGCCCTGGGCGCCAAGGCCATGGGCTTGCACGTCGCCCTGGACACCAACGGCGAGTTGCATGGGCGCGTGCCCGATTCTTTCTTCGACCCCATCGACATGCTTCTGCTGGACATCAAGCACGCGGACCCCGCGGGGCACCGGGAACTCACCGGCCGGGACTTGGCGCCCGTCCTGGACTGCGCCTCGCGTTTATCCGGGCTGGGCAAGGAAATCTGGGTCCGGCATGTGGTCATCCCCGGCAGGACCGACTCACGGGAACACTTCGAGCGCCTGGCGGGCATCCTCCAGTCGATCCCGTCGCTCTCCCGCGTGGACCTCCTGCCGTTCCATTCCATGGGCGCCTCCAAATGGGAATCCCTGGGCATGGCGGACCCCTTGGCGGGAGTTGAGGCCCCCGGCGAGGAGGCCATGGAGACGGGCCGCACCATCCTGCGCCAAGGGCTGCCTGCCGCGCTCGTCGTGTGAGCGGCTCAAAAGGCCAATTGTTGGGGCTCAGTCGCCTGAAGAGGGGGTAAGGCGGTTGGGGGGTATGGGGACTCGACGCGGTCGGTCGTAAAAAATGCGGGTTGTATGGTGTATGCATACGGGCTACAATAAGCCATGATCAAGAGCTTCCGCCACCCAGGCCTAAAAGCTTTCTACGAGACGGGCTCCAAGGCTGGAATTCGACCGGAACATGCTTCCCGCTTGAGCCGCATTCTTGGTGTGCTCGATGCGGCTACCGTTATCGAGCAGGTGAACAATCTGCCAGGTTATAGATTGCATAAGCTATCCGGAAATCTGGAGGGCTATTGGTCGATGACGGTTAGCGGTAATTGGCGAGTGATTTTCCGTTTCGCGAATGGAGAAGTCGAACTCGTGGATTATTTGGATTACCACTAGGAGAAAATCATGCGGATGCACAACCCACCCCATCCTGGCGAAATTTTGAAAGAAGATGTGTTGCCGGAGCTTGGGCTCACGGTTGGGCAGCTGGCGGACCACTTGGGTGTGACTCGCCCGCATTTGTCCAAAATATTGAATGGGCGCGGTGGCATTACCGCGGAGATGGATCTGCGGATTTCTGAGGCGTTGGGGCAGCCTCCTGGTCTATGGATCAGGATGCAGGTCGCTTATGACCTTTGGCAGGCAGAACAGCAGCCGCGACGGCATGTTGCACCGTTGAAAGCCGCGGCATGAGTTTTATTGCGCCACCGATCCCGACGTTGAGAGTCAGCGTTAACAAAGGGTGGACGAGGCCAGAATATTAGTTCATGCCAGAAACTTACGACTTCCAAAATCTCTCATTCGATGACTTCGAGCGGCTCTCCTCGGATGTATTGCAAGTTGCTCTTGACGTGCGCCTCGAGTCATTCAAGGTTGGGCGTGATGGAGGCATAGACCTACGCCATGCGCCGGCGGTGGATGATGTACTCATCGTGCAGTGCAAGAGGTATGCGCCGGACGCATTCCCCAGGCTGTTGCGAGACTTGCGAACAGAAGAACTTTCCAAGATCCAGCGTTTGGCCCCCGCGCGGTATGTTCTGTCTACGTCTTGCCGCTTGAGTCCTGGCAACAAGGAACAACTGATGGAAGTGTTATCGCCGTATTGCCTGCGGTCGGGTGACATTTTCGGCGCCAATGAACTCAACGAAATCATCGCGCAAAACTCTGCGATTGAACGCCGCCATTTCAAGCTGTGGATGGGGTCGACTGCAGTGCTGCAGCAGGTGCTTCATGCAAATATCTTCAACTATTCACAGCATGAAGTCGACCGCCTAAGGGCAGAAGTCTCTCGGTACGTTGTTCACAGAGGTTTTTATCGTGCGCTGTCGATGCTCGACAGCGAGCATCACTGCATTATTGTTGGGATACCTGGTGTTGGGAAAACAACCGCCGCAAGACTGCTGCTTGCCCATCATTTGCGAGAAGGATTTCGCGTCATCTCTGTCACGGGGGATATTGAAGAGGCCTGGCGAGCGATAGACCATCCACAGAGCGACGAGAAGGTGATTGTTTACTATGATGACTTTCTAGGCCAGATGGCATTCACGCAGAAGCTGGGTAAGAATGAGGATCGCCGGCTTCTCGACCTGATGGACCTATGTAAGCGTAGCAAGAATAAGCGCTTTATCCTGACGACTCGGGACTATCTGTTTGATCAGGCTCTGACGGCCTATGAGCCGTTGGGGCGGGCAAGTGAACGGCTTAAGCGATCAAGCGTGACGCTTGATGACTACGATTTGGTCGTCCGCGCCCGGTTGCTGGCAAATCATCTTCAGTTCTCCGAGTTGCCGTTGGCGACTCTTCGTGAAATTGTGTCCACCAGGACCTATTTAAGCATCATTCAACACCAGAATTTCCTCCCTCGAGTCATTGAAGAGATTTGCCGGTCTGTGGGGTTCACCCATGAGGGCCCGCAAGCCTTTATCACAAGTGCAATGGCAAAGCTTGATGATCACGCGGCAGTTTGGCGTCGTCCCCTCAGCCATTTATCGTCGGATGCGCGGCTACTCATGTATGTACTGGCAAGTTTGGATGGTGAGCACGAAGTTGGTCAGCTTGAAGCTGCGTGGCGGATGTTGAGGGAACATTTTCCCTTGACTGACAATTACGATCGTTTGTTTAGCGAGGTGTTGAGGGAAACCGAGGGCTCATTTACATCCGCGCAGATATACGCTTCCCTTCATACCGCTGACTTACGACCTAATGGTCTCATCGTAAGGTTCTTGAACCCATCTGCCCGAGAGTTTGTATTGTCGGACTTGCTCAGCCAACCCGATGTTCTTTCGTCGGTATTTAGGTCGCCGCTTTCATATAAGCAACTGTTTTTCTGGCGGCAGGCACGACGAACATCTACCGGGGATCAACCTATCCGCGTGGTCCGACAACACAAGCAGTTTATCGTGGAACGGGCTGTCCAGTTTGTGCAGTTACCGTAATCACCTGACAGTAGGCCACGACTAAGGGGTGTGGTCGATGTCGTTTCTGGAGGTTAAATTC